>Ga0070753_1000207_pt1 | contig 36838 bp, 46 predicted proteins | sample VirMetDEL_Aug_31_FD_77441 | JGI IMG/M metagenome (GOLD analysis project Ga0070753, IMG submission 77441) | Aqueous microbial communities from the Delaware River and Bay under freshwater to marine salinity gradient to study organic matter... | ecosystem: Environmental > Aquatic > Marine > Coastal... | reverse complement strand
GATTACTCAGGTGCGGTTCACGCTTCCCAGCTATGCGCTGCGTGTCTAGAGGCCCGCTGCCCCGGTCTAGATTTAAGCCTGCTCTGCGCGTTGTTTCCCCGTCCAGAGTGGCCGAGGCGTTAGAGTGTTTGACAGTGGTAAAGCGGTCGCCTACCATTGCCTCACACTCCAACCCCGAGTGCAAAATAGATCGACCCGTGCGATCCGTCAAGCCCCCGTTCAGGGGGTTTGTCGTTTCTAGGCATTCTCAGCCCCTCTCAGCCCATCGCTTCGCTGCCTCGGCTTGCATAGCCTTGCGGCTCATGCGGGCCTCTGCGGGCGTGTGCTCGTGCTTAAACTGCAATGCTCGCAGTGCTGGCACCTTGCCGGTCTTAGCCCATCGATTGACGCTGGCTCGGCTCAACCCGAACGCTCGAGCGATACCGGCTTGGCTATGGTAGGTCTTAATCAGATCATCGTATGTCATGGCTTACATCCTCCAGTCGCGAGTGTGGACTATAAAAAAATTGTTTGCAAGTGTTGACACATCGAATCAGATTCGTGTTAGCATTCGCTCACGGTAACAAAACACAGATAGGAACAACACATGAACTACGCTCAAGCGATTTGCCAAGACTGCGGTAAAGACAAACAAGAATTCTGCTGCGATGACGTTTGCGTCGAGTGCGAGGCCGAGTTCCTCCGCAACAATGCCGACGAGATCCCTTCCCTGCTTGCTGATATCAAGCGTGACCCTGTGCGCTTTGCGCCGTGGAAGGCAGCGATCGACCTGCTCGGTGACGAGCTGGAACTGCTCACGCTGATCGGTCAATGTCAGTGCGGTGATCGAGTGGTAGACAAGAGCAGCATCGCCAACCTACTGCGCCTTGCGTACTCGCTCGGCAAGTTCCAAGGCACCAACGACACAATCGCTGCATTCGTAAAGCAGAGGAGAGCAGCATGAAGCGCATCATCGACTGGGAGGCGATCGCGATCGTCCTGTTCATCGTGTTTGTTTATCTACTGGCCGCTCTCGTTGATCCATGCGACGGCCACTCATGCGACGACGAGGTGACCGATGTTCGACGATGACATGACCTGGTGGCACCAGCAGGATCAGGAACTCGAGCAACTGGAAGAACAAGAGCGCATCGCTGACTGTGACATCGCGCTCGCATTGTGGAGATACGACAGTGAGTGAATTACTAAAGATCAACGTCAACGATCACGTTGAGCGCAAGGGACAACTGAGTTATCTGAGCTGGGCATGGGCTTGGGCAGAAGTGCTCAAGATCGATAGCGCTGCCCGCTACACCGTCCACGAGTATGACGGTCTGCCGGTGATCTACTTGAAAGACGGTACTGCGATGGTCAAGGTATCGGTCGAGATCCGCGGAGACATCAAGACCTGCTTGCTGCCCGTCATGGACAACCGCAACAAGGCGATCGCCAATCCAGACGCCTTCGCTATCAACACCGCCATCATGCGCTGCATGACTAAATGCATCGCGTTATACGGTCTCGGTCTCTACATCTACGCTGGCGAGGATCTGCCGGAGGGAGAGCGTGAAGGACTGCACGCCGAACTCGACGCCAAACTCGCTGCGTGCTCGAGCACCGACGATCTCAACGCTTTATTCAAGAGTCTGCCCCAGGTGCTACGGCGCGAGGTAACAGACAAATTCTCACAACGCAAAAAGGAGTTGACCCATGCGTAAGTTAATCGTTCTCGCGGCACTCGCCGCCATCCCTGCCCACGCCGATGTTTTCGCGACCGGCGGCATCAAAGGAGACAGCGACGGCAAGACCGTCCTGCTCACCGATGCGTGCAGCCTCGATCTTGCTAAGTTTGAGCGTAACCATAACCTGAGTCTCGGTGACGCCCAGCGCGCCTTTTATTACACCGGAGAGGGACTCACGCAAGAAGGCTGCTGGAAGTCTGAGGCCGGCTCAGTCGTACTCGTATGGCCTGCTGAGAATATCCTGCGCCGCTGGCCGATCCGTAACTTCAAGCTTGAGCGGAGAGACTGGTAATGGATCAGCGTACAGAGGCATGGTTCGCAGCTCGCTGCGGCCGCGTGACCGCTAGTCGTATCGCAGATGTGATGGCCCGCACCAAGTCGGGCTATGGCGCGAGTCGGGCTAACTACTTAGCCCAGCTCGTCTGCGAGCGCTTGACCGGCGAGGTGGCTGCAAGTTTCTCGAACGCTGCGATGGAGTGGGGTACGGAGAAGGAGCCGGAGGCCCGCGCTGCGTACTCTGCTAAGACCAGCGAGATCGTCGAGGAGACCGGCTTCCACAAGCACCCGACACTTGAGGCCGGTGCTAGCCCAGACGGACTAGTCAGCGCTGACGGTCTCGTGGAAATCAAATGCCCGAACTCAGCGACGATGATCGAGTACCTACGCACGCGCCAAGTGCCGCACAAGTACCTGCTGCAAATGCAATGGCAAATGCTCTGCACGGGGCGCGGATGGTGCGACTTCGTAGCCTACGATCCACGGCTCGGCGAACGCCTGCAACTGCTCATCATCCGAGTCGAGCGTGACCCTGCCTTGATTGCTGAGATTGAGTCAGAGGTGGCTCAGTTTCTTAAAGAGCTTGATCAGACCGTTAGTGAATTACAGGAGATTGAACTGTGAGTGATAAGCAATGGGACGATACGAATCGCGGCGTAATGTTCGACAACGACAAGGCCGGCAACCCGAACAGGCCCGACTACAAGGGAACGATCAACGTCGAGGGTACTGAGTACCGGATCTCGGCGTGGCACAAGAAGTCGAAAGGCGGCGTGCCGTTTATCAGCATGAGCGTGCAGCCTAAGACCGAGAGCGGCCCGTACAACCAGCAGGAGCGGCGTCCGATCCCCGCGGTCAATCAGCCGGTCGATTCCGCATTTAACGATGACGTTCCATTCTGATGATCAGCGATGAGCGAGCAGAGAAAGCGCTGCGGTATCTGGTGGACACAGACGAATCCTGTGCTCTACACAAGGCCGAGGTGGAGCGTGCCGAGTTTGCCTTCAAGCGAACGCGAGAGGCCGTATTCACCCACAGCGCTGGCACCGTCGCCGAGCGTCAGGCCGAGGCGGTACAGCACGCCGACACTCTGGCTGCGCACGAGCGGCTCGTGGCTGCGATCGCTGCACACGCCAAGATCGCAAACAAGCGAGACACTGAGCGGATCGTCATGGATACCTGGCGCACGATCCAAGCGAACCGGAGGCAAGGATGAGCGACCCCGTTAATCATCCCGCGCACTACACGCAAGGCAAGTACGAGGCGATCGACGTCATCGAGGATGCGGTCGCACGCGCCCCTGACCCCGTTCGAGGCGCACTTCAGTGGCAAGTGCTCAAGTACACCTTGCGTATGTGGGACAAGTACGCGCCGCTAGAGGACGCTAAGAAGGCACGATGGTATTTAGATCGATTGATTCACAAACTGGAGAGTAACCGTGAAGAAAACACAAACCGACAGAATCCGTATGTACCTCGAGACAGGTAAATCCTTAACTGCGATGGACGCGCTGGTGCGGTTTAACTGCCTGCGACTGGCCGCACGCATCAAGAATCTGCGCGATGATGGCGTACCAATCAAGAGCGAACTGGTGCATAAAGATGGAAAGAAATATTCTCGATACTTCATGGACTTGCGGTAGTTGCCACTACTCGCGCTGGCAGAAAGATGCACTTTATTGCGACTTCTGGCAGAGTGCCGCCGACCGTCCCTGTGGACAATTTGTGTATGAGCCGGGTACCGATGAGGTAGAACGTGATAGTAGACAAGGAAAGCCCGCCAGGATCGTGGGCAAGGGAACTCGAAAAACGCCGCGGTATTGATCGCCGACAGCCTGTCGAGTACATCCTCGCTGCGATCCGTCAGCGTGGCTGCTGGGAGGAGGCTCAAGCCTTAGAGCTTGAGATCCTCGCTCTCAGAGCTGCGCTCGAGCGGGAGACGAACTGGCGATCTGCTAGTCGATAACCGCGCTGCGCAATAGGCAGCTATCAGATCCCGTGGTGAACCGCACCAGTACGGGTTAAATGTTACGGCCCAGCGTCTCGCCACTGACCGCCGCTGTAAAAGTACAGCTTGTTGTTCGTGGTGTCTACGACGATAGGTGCAAATCCGGTTACTGTGCTTGGCGTTCCAGTTGGTGTACCTGCGCAGGTCGGCACATAGAGGAACCCGTCCGTTGCGGTCGTAGTAACCACCCCGGCACCGACCGAAACGTTGCCGGCAGCGGTCAGAACCACACGAGGCAAACCGGCGTTGCTGAGCGTCATGGTTAAAGTCGCTTTAGTCTGGCTAATAATCGCATTGCCGGCCGTATCAACACCAAAGTATGTTCCGTTAAGGCCGGTGTTGCTGTTGCCCGCCGACATAACCGTCTGCGTAGAACCAGAACGATAAAGATTAAACACTTGCGTAGGTACGTTACCTCCCGCAATCGCCACATTTCCAGACGAGTTAATGTAAACAGCGTTTGAGCTGGCCGTAGAGATTCCAACACTATTCGTAGCCGGAAGATATACGCCGTTTGCCGGAGGTGTTGAACCTGTCACCGCAACGCTCGACACAGACACTGCGCGTCCGGCAGTTACGTCAGCGGCTGACACCTTAACAGTGCTGCCGCTCTGCACAATCGGCAGAACCTCAGTACCAGCAAGCGGCGTGCTTGCCGCCGAAAGCTGGGAAATTTTCTTGTCAGCCATTGATATACTCCTAAAACCTTAATTACGACTGTGTGCCCACAATGGTGCCGTCTGTGTCGTTTGAAGGCAAAGCACCGCTCTTAATGTACAAATCGCCCGTTGAATCTGACCAAATGTAGCTTTGCGTACCGCCAACCGAGCCAGGGATAGGCAAGGGGTCTAGCCATCCAAGCCCCGTGGTAGCAACTGTGTCATCGATTGCGCCGCCCAAAATGCTACCAATGTAGTATTTGGTAGCATCGCCAGATTTGACTGCGTAACCGCTTGCAGCGTTAGTAACGGGTGATGCCGAATTTGACACTTCAATAGCCGGTGCGCCGTTGTTGTCATAGAGATAACACCAATAACGCGATCCTGCCGACACATCACCAAGCGGCACAACTAATCCCCCCGAAGGAAGTTGATAAGCAACCCATTCCCCAGACGTTGACGAAACGCCGCCGCCGCTTTGCGCTCGCGGGCCACGCAGACGCAAAGGAACCGTGCGGCCCTCGCCAATATATGCTTTTGGTCGGAACAAGACCGATGCAGATGTTTGAACAAACAATTCTCCGGTATTAGGAATGTTATCAAATTCCCACCCGTCAAATCGAGTTTGCCCGGCGTAGTCAAAGTTTTCCCAATTTACATTGCGAACTCGGCAAGATTTAAAGTCAGCGTTTGCACCACTAATTTTGAACGCCGTAAAAGGATTGTTTCCGCTCGTTGCGCGTACCGTAATGTTTTCAATGTTTACCTGTCGGATGACAAAGCTGCCTGCCTCAAACTCAAACCCAGTTTCGGCCACATAATCGTTGTTGTTGTAAATCTGGCAGTTGACCGCGTTGAAAACGAGGATACCGCGACAAAAAAGGCTGCGCTTCTTGCAGTTTTCAAACGTCACGTTGCGAAGATCGACGGTTTGTCCACTCCCGGATTCACCCTTGATGAACAGGCCGACATTCTCGTTCCCGTTCGCAAATCCGCAAGACTCCATCGTTAAAATTTGGCCTTTCCAAATCATGCCGCCGGAATTTGGCTGATACGCCGCATCTGTCGTGCCGTTGGTTTGGAAAAACACTTCGCGCAGATAGGTGTAACTACCTTCGTTACGACCCGCAGAACCGTCCGCTTTAATACCCCAGCCCTTGCACGCATCAATCCACGATTGAGTCATGCTAAACATATTCCAACCATCATCCGCGTAAAGCCCGTTTTTAAGCTCTACGCCGTGGCTGGTCATGCCTTTGATGTAAACGTGATGAATGTCAATTTGATAGCCATTCAACACTCGAATACCAACCGTACCCGCCGTTGCCGTCGTATTGACGATGGCAAGTTCGGTGACTAAAGACCCCATAGCGGCTTCGTAACTGCCGCCGTGCGATCCGCTGTCAATGTCAATCAGAGGCTTGTTAGGCGCTTGGTGATTAAGAAACGTCTTAATCATGCCGTCGCCCATCAGCTTAATGCCGGGGCTAAACGCGCCAAAAGTCTTTGAGACGTTATAAGACAGCGTGTTAGTGATCTTGTACGTTCCTGCCGGAATGTAGACCGTGCGGCCAGCAGCGGCGTTAATTGCTGCTTGAATTGCAGCCGTATCATCCGTCACGCCATCGCCGATTGCGCCAAAGTCCTTGACGCTGACGCTTTCGCGCAGCTTGGCTTGGACGTTAGTAAATACCGCGCCAGTGCCGGCAGGTACATAGGTCGTAATCGCCGCATCCGACTGGCTCGTTGAGAGCGTTCGAGCGGTCGTAAACCTAACCTTAGCTCCTGCATTGAGTCCTGCCGAAAACGTCACCGTGTTGCTGTTGGTCTCGGTATAAGCGGAGCCTGGGTATTGATTGACGCCATCGACGAATACATCGAGATTGCTGATGCCTGGGACATACGAATTCGCAAGCGAGAACACGGTCTGGCCCGCGGTCGCGATCTGAGTCTCGTTGACCGTTGCGATGCCTGCGGGTGCAGTGGTCGCGATCGGCTCACCAAGATTGTTAAAGGCAAGATACTTATTTGCTCGTACTGCGGCCGTGTCGAGTGTCGTATTAAGCGCAGTCGAATCCGACACCGGCACCTTGATCGCTCGGATCGCATTCTCGTTGATCTGCTGATCGATCATCGTCAGCTTGTCGAGCGCGTCCTCGAGCGACTCAGCCGGTAGCCGGTCATTCGGTTGTAGATCCGTTTCCTGCGTGATCGGCACATTGCGCGAGATCGTGAGGGTCGTGCCGGAAAGCGGGGCCACGTTCATCGTGACCGTGCCGCCTGACTCGACACCTGCACCGGAGACCGAGTAGTTGGTGCCGAGCACCTGAGTCGTATCGACGCCGGCCACGCTCTTTAAGACCACCAGCAGATGGCTATCTGCGAGGAAATAAAACGGAACGGCAAAGACGGTCGATGAGCCGTTGCCCGAATAACTTACCCGATTTGTGGCCGATGCTACGGTCATGTATTAATCCTCATTGCACAGCTTCAGACGGCGCGAGCAGGAACTCCTGCCCTTGCTCTCTTTCGACACGGCGCTCCATACGCCGCAGGTATCCGGGGTTCAGCGCCTCTTGAATCTGGTACAACACAAGATAGTCCAGAACTATACGCGCATAGAACAAATTCATAAACGGCGTGTTGGAGATGACCGTGCGGAAGGCCGAGGCCGCCACATCATCACCTCGCATCGCTCGCTGGCGCAGCTCATCCAGATCGCCGATCAGACCGAATGTCGGCCCTGCCAGCGTATCAATGATGTTGCGACCGAACCTGTTGGATTGTCCCAACAAGAAGTCGCCATAGATGCCGAGCGCGCCGCCTTGCAGCATCGCGGCTAGCCATGTCTCAGGCATGGTCGGATCTCGTGGCGTCTTGCCCTTCAGCAGATCCTTGGCTGCCATCGCTGCGTATCCAAACGCAGACATCATCAGGATCAGTTGAGCGAGGCCTAGCATATCCGCTTTGCCGTACTTCAAATAATCGGCGAGCGAATTATAGCCTCGGCCATAGATCTCGCGCCCGAATACCTGACGGGTGAGCGCGGTCGGGAATCCCTTAAACTGCGCGATGTATCGAGCGGTCTCGCCCCAGAACGTGCCAGGTCGCAGCCCTCGCGTCCAGAAGTAACGCGAGCGCACATCCGGCTCGATCACTGCGGTCATGGCTTGGTCGATGATGAAATTACGCAGACGGTCGGCCATATCGCGCCGAGCGTTTGCTGCCGCCTCATCAGTCGGCGTCCTGCCGATTGCGGTCAGGTAATTCTTAAAGATATCGAGGTCGAGCTTGGTGATTTGCTCCGGCACCACATAGACGCGCTTATCGGCTGCGTCCACGGTTGCCTGTCGCATCACATCCCACTCTGCGGTCGTAATGCCGTACTGCTCAAACAAGCGCTTGGTATCCGCGCTCAGACGGTCGTAGGACGTATTACGGATGTTACCCATCCAGTTGGCCGTGCCGAGTTCCATGCTCTCACGCAGCGTGTCCGTCCACCACTGGAGACCGTTCAATCGGAAGAAGATGCGCATGAGATCCGCTGACCCTGCCGACATGAGATCGTCAGAGTCAAACCGTGTCGCAACGCCGCCCACCAGATTGTCGGCCACCGTGTCGATCATGTTGAGGATGCGCTTGCGCTCGCCTTTAGCGCGGCCCTGTAGCAATGCGCCGATGCCCTCGCCGATACCCGACAAGAGACCACCGCGGCCCTGATATTTGATCTGGCTCGCGTATACCGGCAGATCGGTCACGGCCGAGATGACCGCGCCGCCGAGCTTTGCCATCGCCTGCGTGACGCGCACGTTTGATCCGACGCGAGCAGACATCGCATTACCTGGGACGTTAGCCCGACCGTCCAACATCGAGAGCAGCGACTCGGCGGTATCCTTGCTTTCGGCAAACTTCTGCCGCATCTCAGGATCGCGCACCAATCCCGCCTCGACTTCGCTCGTGACCGCCTTCAGCGTGAACTGCGGATTCGGCCCGAGGATACGCATCAGGCCCGCTTGCTGCGCCGCACGGCTCAGATCGCCGAGGATCGCCTCGTGCAGTTTGCCGACGCCGAACTCGGTCAGATAGTCGAACTCTGCGTCTGCATCCTTAAAGTAAATGACGCGAGACTGTGACGCTCTGCGGGCAAGCGACCCCGGCGTTGTATAGGCTTGCGCTTCTTCGTCGATCGCAGACAGATGCCGGCCCGCTGCGAGATCCGCATAGACGGTATCGAGGAACTCCTCGAGATTCTGGCCGGGTTGCAGCGATCGATCGATGTCGAGACGCTGGCGCACAAAGTCTTTCCACGCCTTGCTACCGGCTGCGCGAATCTTCATAAAGTCGTGCTGCTGGCGTGTAATGTATCCCGTTAAATCACGAATCCACGCACCGAATCGATTGCGCGTATTGCGCGAATCCTCGCGATACTTGTAGACAATCTTCGCAATCTTGACTGCGTTATCGTCGAGTCCCTCAAGGCGAGGCTCGGCGCGGCCGAGTTGATAGAGCGCTCGCGCTACATCGCGCCCGTAGGCATTGCTCGTAAACGCCTCTGCTAAACCGTCGCGCTCAAGATCGGCGAGCATCCCCTTCGTCCAGCGCGTGAAGTAGGTGCGCTGCCAGTGGAATGCGGAATCCTTCGATCCGAACCGAGCGAACGATGAGCCGCCGAGAATCGAGAGCAAACCCTCTGATGGGTTATCGCGGAACTGCGTCAGGATACGCCCTGCCGCCTTCGTGCGAGCCGCAAGGCTGAGTGCTGCGTTACGCGCCGCAATCGTCGCATCGAGCTTGATGTTGTTGGCGAGACTGTCGGCCGCCTTCATTGCATCGCCCTCGAGCGTGTCGATCTTGTCCTCGGCGGTGAACACTTCCCGCGCTTGCTTCAATCGCGATCGGACGCGAGTGTTTTCTTGCTTCAGACGGTCGAGCAGGATATCGATCTCTGACGCGCCCAGCTCGCCACGAGTCGCTGCCTGCATCGCAGCTCGAGCAGCGTCATCGTTTCCGATTCGATCCGCTGCCGCACGCACCGCCTGTGCATACAGATCCGCTCGCTCGATCGCTTCGCGGAACGGACGCATCTCAGTATTCGGATCGCTTGCGCTGTAGGCCGCGCCTTCTTCGCGCACGCCAATCTGCCGGATAGTGTCCGACGTACTCATGCCTCGCAGATAATCGAACTCTGGGCCAGTCTCAGGCGATATACGGCCACGGCGCTCTGCTGGTAATACTCGGCCAAGCGGCTGTTCAGGCCATGCTTGACGACCAAATCCACGTTGATCAATAACAATCTGATCAGCCGTTACATTCTTAAACGGTAATAGCGCTTCTTCGTTTTTACTGATTGCAAAAATAAACGCCCCATCACTTGAGAGCGTCAATCTGCGCAATGCAAACAATGCGCGGCGCTTGCCTTCTGGCGTGTTGCCGTAGCTCATCACTTTATCGAACGGCACTTCCACAATGTTCTGCACGATCATTTGATTGTTTGTGACAACCAAAACCACGGCCTTATCGTCAAACTGAATTTCTCTTGCGATTGAAGCAAGCACTTCTGGCCTTTTAATTGGGCGGTCAACCATGCCTTTTAATCGCGCTAGGCTCGGTTGCCCAAAGTCTTTTTGGATTGTCTCAAACTCACCGTTTGCCTTGATGACGGTATATTCATTTGTATCAATGACTACATGGTCAGCAAACTTAATGCCACGAGATTTGAAGTATTCTGCGGCGTTTTCGGTAAACCGAATGTCTGCTTGGCTTGGTCTAGCAATGCCGCTTGGATGATTGTGCAGCAAATAGACTTGCTTCGCGCCTAACTGCCGCGCTCGACTACCAAGTTCGCTAAAGAAATCAGTTGCGTCAGGCCCAGCAAAAGCTAATGCGCTGCCCGGTAATCGCGAGGTAACGCCAGCCTGTCCGACTACGTTGCCGTCATTGTCAACGAACACATAGCGGAGCGTCTCGAATCGCGGGTCTCGGTAAACTTGAGCGAGAGTCGCAAAGTCCTCGGTCGAGGCTATCTTTTGTCCGACAAGCGAGACTTTCTGTCTTGCAGCGAAATCACGCGACAAGGCGAGGCCAAGTACGTCGCCGGAGCTTCGTAGGTCATCCACAGCTTTAACGGCTGCCCGTTGGGCTGCAATAGCTCTCGTGCCTGCCTGCGATTCAACAGGGCCTTCTGAGAGATAATTTTGGAGTTGTTCATTGGTTGAATAGGTCGCTGGTTCGCTTACGCCTCGGACGACAGGGATGCCGCCGATTGTTCCAACTCGCTCTTGAACAGCTCGCGCAGTCCCGTTACCCGGCTCGACAACTCCTGATCCAATTGTAACAGCGTCTTTTGCTGCTGGGCCTTTGTCAAAGTCCCTGAGAAGTTCTCCCAAGAGTGCGTCCACCTCTGAAAGAAGTCCCTCAACTCGTCCTGGTGGTATTCGTCCAGTATCGGCCAGATTGTTGAGAGTTCCACTAGTGATTTCATCTATTTGTCTCCTGAGATCAAGAATGCGCTGGGCGCGTTCCTGCGGCGTTGCTGGATTTACCTCTCGACTATTTAGTACCGCTTTCGTTGGCGTGCCGTGGAAGCATCCCACGCCGCCATTAACATCACATTTAGTGCAGTTCCAAGTCCCTTTCTGACTCGTCTTTCCGAGCTTTTTAAAGCCAGAATCAATCGGACATAAGAACGGTTTAATCTTCGGAACAGCCGATTTAAGCTCAGTAATCTCTGTGCCGTCAAGAATTTTCTGCCCCAACTTGACTGGCAGCACTACTTGTACTTGATTCCTTGCGGCCAATTTAGCGAGCGTATCAATCTGATTCTTGCCGGTATATACAAACGCAACTGGCAAGTCAGGATTCTGGTCAGCGAGCTTCATGTTGCTATCGTCAATTGATAGCAATCGCAAATTCATCTCAGGAACAGATCGCAAGAAATCGGGAACTTTCGAGAATACCTGTATGCGAATACCCTGATTGTTTAGCTCTTTGATAAACGGAATCCATGAAGAATCGCCATCCCCTTTATCAAATAAGCGCAGCGCTTTGTTATTTGCAAATTCCGCGGTCGCCTTGTATTCAGCCGCCACTCGTTTGGCAGCGCGAACAGGGTCAAGCTCAATGGCAAGTGTCACTAACTCGGATTTAACAATGACATTTGCATATCGATAATTGCCCTTTGTTGCATAGCAATATTGGGCGCAATCTTTAGACGGGCTGCAATTTATAAATGATGAATTGATGTTGTTGACCGGCTTTGCCGCCGCGCCCATTAACCCACCATTGATCTCAAGAATTTGCCAAACGCCTTGCTCACCTTTTTGAGTTAGCGTTTCGCGTATCTTGCGAGCATTTTTTGAATTTAATGATGACTCAAATTTTGGCGTTTGCCCGTCAATTAGCATCCGCATTGCTTGTCGGACAAATATGCCTTCGACTGCTTGCGCCGCGAATGGCGTGCCTTTGTGTTGTTCAAGGTTGGCGCGAATGCGATCAGCGTCATCGCGGGTTGCTAGAAAATCATCAAACGCTGTTTTCTCAATGTCAGTAAAGTTTCCAGGCTCACGCTTCAATACGCGCCCTTCGCCTTCCCCAAGAATCGGCGGTTCATCATCTAGCTTGCCGTATTTGGCAGCCATCTCTTTTACTGCCGTCACGGTTGGAACTGGGCGAGCTTCTCGATTGACCGCATCGCCCGCCTCATTTGCAGAGCGCAGCGCCTCATCGAGTCTAGCTTGCGCAGCCTCAACACTCGCTGAAAGTTTCTCTACAGATCTTTCGGCTGCTTCTGCGGCCGCCTCAAAGTCCACCATTGTGCGTTGGTCAGGTCGGAAATTTTCGACCGCCGCATTCCGAGCAGAGTTTAGCGAGAAGTCCTCGCCACCGCGGGCAAGGCTGGGATCGAGCGACACAATCGACTCGACGTTGATCTCGCGAGCATCGATCGCTTGCGCGACACCCGTAGTGAGTGCAGCGCGGCGCGTCTCAGGATTCACAGAATCGATAACGCTTGCAGCAGACGCCTGTGCATTGAGTTCCGCAGCAATGCGCTCGTACTCGAGTAACGCATCAGGCTCAATCGAGGCAGGCTGATCAATTTCAGCGCGAGCCGCATCGTCCATCATTCGCAATCGATCAGCGATCTGCGTCACTGACATATCGCGGCTGAATCCTTCCATCTCCATCTGCGTGATGTATTCCTTGTTCCCAAGGAACTTACTCAGCTTTTCACGCACTGCCCCAGACCAAATGCGCGTGCCGGACAAGTCTTCGGCCAACGCATCAAATATCTCGGAGTCGCTAATATCGTTATAGCTTGTGCGGTCGGGGAAATAGCCAGCGTCATATAAACGCTCGCGCACAGAATCCATGCCCGCTATCTGCCGATTCTCTGGCGTATCTTTGCGCACGAGACCGGGATAGCGCTTGTTCGTGACATCACGCGCACTCAGCTCACCGCCATCGTCTACGATGCCGCCCGTGCGTTTGACAAACTCAGCGATCGAGACCGCCTTTTCGCCGGTCGCTTTCGAGACTGCCTTGGCGTCATTGATATCAATGTCGAGTGTCCGACGCAGCTCTTGTGAGATCTGCTTTGCGGATTCGATATAGGCATCAATCGGCTTAATCGCAGTCGGCTTAAACTTTTCTGCGACAGGTACGCGCACCGGCTCCGGTACATCGACAGGTTTCGGCAGCGCCTCATCCGCATCAATGATCGCTTGCTGCACTGCGGCATCGATCTGCTCACGCGGAGGCAGCGCCTCAAGGCCGCGCAACCGACGCGAGGCTTCATATCCCAGACCGCCGACAGCGTGCAGGCCGCCACCAAATACACCGCCAAAAGCGATGTTTAGCAGCGAGTCCACGCCGTCATAGTCGGCTTGCTCGGCTTGAGCAACGCCTAAGATGAGCGGCTCGACCAATGCAGCACCCGCCGCACCTTCCACGAATCCAACGCCCGCTCGCACGCCCGTGCGCCCAATCACGCCAGCCTGCGCTCGTAGCAACTGCATATATCGCGCTTGGCTGACTACCGGCACAAATGCGGAGGCCACGTTGATCGGATCGAATATCGACGTTCCGATTGCGGTCGCGATCTTCGCCGTGCCGCGAGTGAACCCACCAGGACTACGCGCAAACAATTCAGCGCGACGATTCTCAGTGCGCTTGCGACGAATCAGGATATCGAGCGCTTCTTGCGTGATGCCTTGATCTGGCACCGTCAACTGGTCGCGCAATCCCGCATCGTCTAACTGAGCGCGTGCGCTGTTGGCATCTAGAATGTTTCCGGTACGCCGTGCTTCGGCAAGAAAAAGCCCACGAACGAAAGAATGGACAGGACTAAACTCAAACGCCTCGCGAGCGGTCTCGATGACTTCTTCCCCGAGTGTCGGCTCTTGAACTTCGACCTCGCGCTCGTAGGGCTTGCGCAGTGATAGCAGCCCTTCAAAGCTCATTGCAGACCTCGCACCGGAGTCGGCGGCTCAAGGCGAACTGTCTCTCTCCGAGTCGCGGTCATATTGCGCAATTGCTCCCATGTATAGGTCACTGGTACGCCTTGCTGGTCGAGCACTGGCTCTCTGTTATACATCAGCACCACTCGATCATCGCTCGGCAAAGTTTGCCAATAGGCATCGCGAGCGCGAGTAAATCCTGTTGCTTCAATGAAGTCGCTTTTTGCAATGCGTAGCGCGGTAGACAACACATCGTTGCTCATCGCGCTTTGTGTCGGGATGCGGATGATGCTGTCCTCAAACTCAGAGAGCACATATCGCTCGCCAACTACTTCGGAATAGGCCAGCTCTGCGGCATCACTAACGCTCTTACCCGCACGCACATAATCAATCGCGAGCCGATAGGCTGAATCTTCTAGCATCGCAATCATCGCCGCATCGCCTTGCTGTCCGTACATGGATGCAAAGATGTCGGTCATCACGTTATTGACTTCATCGCGCACATCTTTCGGCGCTTTGTTTGACGGCAGCAACGCATTCAGATCTTTTTCAGATAGCGCTGACAATTCGATCAAACGATTCGCCGACTTTTCTCTCATGCCCGCGCCGATCACTGCGGAAGATCCTGGTAAATCCTTCGCGACTTGCGCAAATATGTTCGGCCAGAATGGTCCCCACTTCTCGCGCTCGGCAAGGATTACGGCCGATCCAACTAACGAACCGTCTTTGCTCGACGTTGCATAAACGCGAGACACCAGATCCTCGGCTGCATTCTTCGGGAGAATCGCAGGATTCTGGATGCCGATCTTTTGCGCTTCAGTGACCGCAAGTGTGCCGTACCGAATAGCGGCAGATTGCATTGCTTCTGGCGTCTGCGCGGTATTCATTGCTTCATACGCACTACGCAGACTCGGCGAATGTTCAATCAGGAATGCGCCAGGATCAGTCTCTTGGCGCTTAACGATTCCCTCGTAATTCTTAACTGCATACTCGTATCGCTTGACGGCTTGTGCTGCGCCGGCTTCTTGAGTCGGCTTCAGTTTCTCGATCTCAGCAAGCGCGTCTGCGCGGTTCATGTTGGCAAGCGAATTCATCAACGGCACAAGGCGCATCGATTCTGAGTAATTGTTGTATTCGTCGCCCATGCCAGCAGCCACAAACTCGGTGCGAGAGATCAGCGTGTCCGGCATTAGCCCAACGCTTGCAAGTGCCACTTGATTCTGTACGCGATCATTGAGTGCCGCTCTGCGCTCTGCACGCACACGCTCTTGCTCTCGCTTGATCTGCTCAAGTTCCGTTTCAGTCTTAGCCTGCAACTGGAGGCGCTCATCCGCGCCGAGATCGTCGATGTACGGAATGCCAGACTTGCCTGGCTCTTTCTTCAGCGCTTCATTGACTGCGTTTGGATTCGCTCGTAACGCACCCAGCGAGGCGTCATAGGCAAGACGCTGGCGAGCACCCATCCACGCTTCCGCGCCTTTCTCAGGCGGCAAGCGAGCATATTGCAGCGCGAGATCATCGCGAGTCGCTACATAGTTCTCAGGCTGCGAATTGACAACCTGTCGCGCTTGATCGAATGACGTATTCGCAAGAGCAATGTCGCGATTAACTTTAGCGGTCGCTTCCCAGCGCATTGAATTTTGCTGGATGTTGAGACCAAACGCATCGGCTTGCCCTTGCAGCCATGCTCGCGCTCTCGGTGATTTGGCCTGCTGAATCTCTTTCGCGACCATTTCCTGATAAGAGGACAATGCTCGATCGGTGTATCCGTCAAGTTCGCCTTTCTCTAAAGCTTCAGCTTCAAGCTTTTGCGATTGAGTAAGCCAGTTAGACTTTAGCGAGACAGCACGCGCTGATGCGTCAATCGCCGCCTCATCCTCGCGCCGTCTAGTCATCTCCCGTCCAATCGTCTCGGCGGCTTCGCCGATCGCACCGAACGCCTCGGCCGCACCAGAGCGAATGCGGCTGAGACCGCTCACATCTGGCGCGATGACCTGTGGCGTAATGCGTTGACGATAGAACTGGATCTTTGCCATGACTTACCCCGCGCCGCCGCCGGCTTGACCGTAAGCGCCCAGCGCTTTAGTTCCTGCTGCGAGCAACGCCGGCCCCCACAGGGGACGCGCTGCGCGAGTAACCGCGGCTTCATACAACAATCCACGCCGCCGACTTTCGCCGGTATAGCGAATATTGAGTGCGTCAAGTTCAGCCATCGTTGCGGCTTGTCCGTAAACATCGCCGAATGTTGCCGATTCTGTTAATGCCATCTGAGCGCCCGCTGCACGCGCCTCACCCATCTGGAATGCTGCCTCGCGGCGCTGGGCCTCCTCCTCGAGGCCTGCCTGTAGTCCGGTCGCCCGAGCTTGCTCCTCAAGCCCACGAGCCTGTGCTTTTCCGATAGCGCGTTGTTGCGCAGTCTCGGAAACGCTCCCAATAAACGCTGCCGCAGCAGCAACAAATTCAGCCATTACTGAATCCTCGCGTACATCACCATGTCCTGCCCTTGCGTACCAAACCCACGCATTAAACCTTCGTATTCAAACTGAAGCATTTTCGCCCATCGATGGCCTGCGCGAAACCTAACATCGACGTAGGCCTCGATCCTGCGGTAGGGGCGCGTGTTGAGATAATCATCCACCATCTTGGTGAGCGTCCTCATGCTGCGCCCTGCGTCCTCTGAGAGCCACGCCCACGCCGCAAAGCGTCCACTCCACATCTCAGCGAGTCCCGCGCACATGACCGGCTCACCGTCTCTCAGGACGGTATACGCTGGCCCCGCCTCGACGAGCTGCTTGCAATATTCCTCATCAAACGCAACCGAGTGCGTTAACTTCTGCGCGTCTTGCAGCGTCATCTGCTGGAGATACTTCGGCTTAAACGTCACGATTTCCATCACTCGGTTTGCATCCTTGGATAGATCGAGACCACCGTGATCGGGAGCGGCTGGTCAGCCACAATCCAAACACGCCCATCGTCCTCATAGCCGCCGTAATAAGGCGTCTTGTCTGTGTCGCCCGTCAGTGTCGGCGGCACTTCATCGAGATAGTCCGACGCCCGACGATACAGGATATTATCGAGATAGTTCGGGCCAGACCCTAGTTTACCGCCGAGGCTGCCATAAAGTCGCAGAATCATCTGATTGATGCGCTTGATCTTGCCTTGGGCCGTGCCATCCGTGGCACCCGCTTCAATCCGTTGAGTGACCAAGTAAGACGAATACGGCAGTCCAAACTGACCGCGGGCAAACGCGACCGGCACCGTGACCTCACCATTACGCACGATGAGATCCTTGACCTCACTGCCATCGACGAGGCCCGAGATCACCTCGCCCTCAAGATGCCACAGATTGCGCACGGTCGTAGTCGTTAAGCGCCACAAGAAAGGGGCAATCGTGTCAAGCGACGGCCACGGAGAGATGATCGTGCCGCGCACCGTATCTGGCGCAAGATACGCCGTGATTAAAGCTCTCGCGGTCAACCACTGCGCATCGGCTTCGCTGTAGTAGCGATATCGAATCTCGCGGCCGACATCGCTTGCAACGAACGGATCATCCGTTGTCGCAATGAGATCACCGGATTCTGTCTCAAGGATTGCGCCACTTTCTGCGGCCAGCTCAAAGAAGGATTCAGACGTAAAGATAACGTTGGTCGCGCCGCGTATATCTGCATCGACGCCAGGAAGGAGCGAAGCCGATACGCCGCCGTCATACTCGAGCGAGCTGTCGAGATAAACCGCGCTTTGGATATCGTCTAGTTCCTCGAACGGCTGCGCAAAAAATTCAACATAATTGCTCGTAGTGAGCGGCAAATTGACAAGGATGCGATCGCCGGCTTCGGACGTAATGAAGTCAGAATTCTGCGCGAGGATGCGGTCATAGTTTCCAGTCGGCACATCGCGCTGGACAATCATCCAGACATCATCAACGTCGCCGTCTGGCCCGCTGATGACCTGTACCGATTTGACCTTCGCATTCGGCCCTGCGATCGGGTGCCGATGCCAACCGTAGACATTCTGCTCGCGGTTGTACGTCATCCCAATGAGGCTGCCATCTTTGAGCACGCACCAGAGCACGTTGTCCGGCTCCTTCTGGTACGTCATCTCGACGATGCCGACCTTCGCGATCTCAGGATAGAGCACGTTCATATCCCGCGGCACATACGCATCCGCTTGGATATCGAATCGCAGTTCCATTACGCGCCGGCCGCCGACACGCACAAAGAGCACGCTGTCCTCGACCAACACCGGCTCGACCTCGCGGGAGCCTTCCGCTGACTGAATCTCAAACTTAAAGTTTTCAGGCCCGAACGCCTGAGTGGTTGTCACTTCTTGGATCGCGACTTCGGTACCTGCGGTGCCAACCAAAAGCAGATCGGATGCAGCCATCCATCGGATCTTATCGACGTTACCGACCGAGAGCGTGAGCGAGATCGCGTTGTCTGCGAGGATCAATCCCTGCGTATCAACTGCGTGCGATCCGTAGTCGCCAGCGACCGAGAAGAATACTTGCTGCTCGCCTGCCCATACGAGGCGATTGCGAAAGAAGGTTGTACGGTACGGGTAGACTGCGCCGGGTGCTGTACCCCATGCGCCGATCCGATACAAACATTCGGCGAACGTGAGATATAGCTCATTCGGTGCCACACCTGGCCCGAGGATCTGAGCGGTCGCCGCTGTTGTCGAGAGAACGGTCGTAATCTTGACGATGACATATCCTGGATTCCGATATAACCATCGCACCGCACCATCTGACTGGATGCCTTCTTCGTGGATAGGACGCAGCGTTCCAGTAGTTGCGGAATTTTGCGCCTGATAAATCTTTCCATCTGACTTGCGCAAAGCGCCAACCGTAACTGACTTGTTCGTTTCCCATGCATCGGTGGTGCTATTGATCGGCTCAAACCGAAACAGCATCCCCTCATGCTCGGTCAAAAAAACATCAGTGGTGCAATTTATAATTGTAAATCCGCTGATGCTATTGACGTTGAAACTTTTAGTTTCAATCGGGGTCGGCTGAAATGGCCCATCAGTTGGACTATAGAGCGCGAACTGCCAGTTCGTTGCACCGAATCTCGTGAGCGTGCGCGGCTCATAGCCGGGGCATCCGATATAGAGTATATCGCCCGACTGCGTAATGGAAAGCGCGCACGCGCCCTCTGCGTTGACGAGATCCTCTGCTGCATACGGAGAGGCAATCTCGTAGACGCCGCGCAGATCGCCGTTATAGACGTAGGTGCCGTAATCGGTCGTATCGATAAAGTCGCCGGCCGTGTCCTGTATCTCAAAGGTTTTAGCGCCGACGTTGACGTTCGCGACTTGAATGTATCGACCGTTTAACTCGATCAGCCCCTCGACATCCTCGACACGGAACCAATCACCGTTTGCGGGATCGGTGCCGTCATAGGTGATGACGCCAGGATTCGCATTCGTGATGTTGATAATGTTGACGCCATCGGTGGTCTGCACACCGCGGTCGGTATAAAAGCGCACATAGTAGTCGCCGAACTCGAGCGCATAGGCTTGATCGAACGAGAACTCAAAGCGCTTGAGAAACGAAACCTTGTCGCTGTACCTAGTCGGAATGACAAAGCGCGTGCCGGGCGATCGCTTCGCTGGCCCCTGCACCGTTGGAACAAATCGCTCCATGCGATAGCAGGAGCTTGCGTACTTCTCAAAATCCGTGCGACCGGATAAGAGCGGCCCGACTTCGCCGCCGTTGAAGTTTGTCAGTGCCGGCGAGACTCGCGCCATGTCTTACAGCCTCGCCAAAATCCAAGTATTGTCTGCAATAGACTCCGGTGGATTTTCGATTGCGTTGGCAATCACCGCATCGCGAATGGACATTTTGTAGTCATTGAATGCTGCCTGCTTTTTCTGGTTGTCGGCCGTCAACGGCTCGGCAAGGAGGTAGGCGAGATAGGCGCTAAACGCCATATCAAACGCCGTATCAAACTGCGAGGGATCAGACACTCGCGAGATGTAGCGCAGCTTGAGCGGCCCTGCATCGTTCGAGAGGATCGTCTTACCTTCGAGCACATACTCTTGCCCACCCGTACCGATCAGATCGGACATATCAGGCGTGGGAAAGTATTGGCCTACTTGGATGATGCGCAGGCAGTCTGCCGGCACCTGGTACTGATAGGAATAATCCCAGAGCGGCGCATCGATGCTTGCAGGAAGCGTGGTTCGCTTAATGCAAAAGCGCCACGAGAACCGGCGCTGAAGATAGTCACGCGCCATGTCATAGACGGCATTAACTTCACGGGCAGGCTTGGTGTTGTCCGTAAAGCTCAGGATGCGCAAATCCCCGAGCTTCGTCAGCGCGAGGTTTGCGATTGCGGTATTACTTGCAGCCAAGGGAAACCCCCTCGGCCGTTAAGCCGGAGGCCAAATGTCTTGGATGATTGCGTCCTTGATCGACTCGATCGCGTACAGAACTTCATCTTTGTTCATGTTCGCAGCGAGATCGACACGCAACTCAACATCCGTCGAGGGCGTAGAAGCCGCGCCTTCCGTCACATTGCGAACGCCTTGTTCGCCGCGGTCAATACCGTAAAAACGATCTGCCATAACTAATCTCCGTCAGAGATGGGGCGAGCCGGTTGCCCAGCCCGCCCCGTTCCACTTAGGCCGCGAAACGCCCCGCGAGCTTCACCGTGGCGGTGGCATCAGCCGCGCCCGTCAAGGTGAGAGCCACATCGTAGAACTTGTGGGGATCGGCGGTTAAACCGAGCGCATCCCACAACTCCTTGCCGCTGTTGGCGATGGTGAACACCGCAGCCTCATGCAGCACATCTTCACCGTTCAGCGCGCCGTCCTTGAGGGATAGCGCCGAGGCAAAGAAGTCTGCATCGACCACGGCACCGCCGGCTGCCGCCGTGTCGTACAAGCCGATATCGGAGATCGTGGTCGTGCCGATATCAGGCGAGTAGATACGGAGATCGGTCATCACCGCATTCGAGGGAACGCGGAACATCCGATACGTTGAGCCGACGCTGTCGCCGCTGGTGATCGCTGCCGTCGCCACCGAGACGCGCTCGAAACCACCGTCAACACGGGGGCTATTGAGCACGACCGGAGTCGCATCTGCGTTGGTGATAAGGGTTGACTTAACTGCTACAACTGCCATTTTCGTTTACTCCCTTATTCCGCGCACAGGATGTCAACGACCTTCTTCTCCTCGGTGCGGGTCGCACCAAAGGTACCCATCAGGTAGACCTGATACGGGTGAGAAGAAAGATCACGACGCTGCGTGACGTTTGACATGATGTCGTTCCACATTCCGAGGTGAACGCCCGAGGGCACCCACACCGGACAACGACGGAACGTCGAGCTGGTCGGCAGACGCTCGCTGTGGATGAAGTTGATGCCAAGGAACTGCATGACCTTGCCATCTTTCATCACAGGCGCGCCGCTGTTGAAGTCGCTCGAGACCACTTGGATCTGGCCCAAGAGATCATCGTGCTGCTCGGCACTGATCGCGCAGTACACAGGCTCGGCGTCGAGATCAACCTCATTCTCCATGAGAATGCGGCGAGCTTCGCGCAGCTTGTCTACCGTGAGGCCCACGTTGCCCGAGGCAGCGTAGTTCACCGCAACGCGCTGGTTGCTGGTGTCAAAGCCGGTGGTCGTGCCGCCCGCTTCGCCCGTCTTGTTGTCGTTGAGCATACCGTTGATGATCACATCGTCCATCGCACGGCCCATCGCGTACAACCCGTTCTGCGAATAGGCAGACTGCGGATCGGCGAGGAGACGGAGCTTATCGAACGAATCGATCAAGTCGGCCCAATCGAAATCTTCCGGGAACACCCAGCGACGGTCGTTCGGCGTGTTGACCGGAACGATCGGAGCATAGCGGGTGCTCACAGCGCGAGCAGCGGTCGCACCGTACTGCGTCACAACTTCTGATTGCTTGCCCTTGTACGAACCCATCTGCACGGAGCCGCGCAGCTTGGAACCCTTTTGCTGCAATAGCAGCGAGATGTTAGTGCCGTATTGGACGGCATAGACTGATGCAATATTGTCGGCCATTGATAGACCCTCCAAAAAACCATTGATAATGACTCTCGGAAGGCTTGTCCATTACTGGGGCCATAATTCCTTGCGCGATACGCTCGCACCGATCGGCTGTCTTTCCAGCAGTCAGCGGGGTCTTACGACTTGCCCGATCCTAAAAAAGCCCGGAAGGTTTCCCCTCCGGGCAAACACATATAGGAGGTAACGCGGCAATCTTAATGCCCCGCTACTATTCCCGCAACTAGGCTTCCAGCAATTCTGGGTTTGCCATTCGATGCAGTCGCTCCATCTCTGCAATCGCGCCCGCACGCACGCGCTCATCGGGATTCATGTAGCGACCCATGAACTCCTCATCCGCAAACATCGTCGCGATTTTGTTCTTCGCTTGTTGCGGAGTCATCGCGCCCGAGTTTGGCTCATCCGACGAAACGAATGATCCTTCTGCGAACGATGCGCCGATTGCATGAAAGAGCTTCATCATGGGGCCAGTGCCGATCGCTTGCTCCAATCGCTCGAGACCATCCGCATCGATGCCGGCGTCTTGACCGAATCGCACCAACGCACGTTTAGCAAGATCGGTATTCTGGTCGGCTGCTGCACCCCACTCGCGACGGAGATCCGCAAAGTCTTGCTCAGACTTCTGGATGAACGCCTCGCGCTCTTGCTCGATGCGCTGGCCTGACATCCCGTTCCACCATTCAGCCAGACCTTGCGCTTGCTTGTTGGTCAGACCCAGCTCATGCAATACCGGCGCGACCGCTTGCGCGAACGATCCGTCATCGCCCTCGGGGACAGGAAGATTGTACTTGTCTGGACTTTCCGGCCGGCCGAGTCGGTCATAGACCGCGCCCCATCCATCCGCATCATCCTCAGACTTCGGCGCAAGAATCGTGCGCCCTGCCTTATCCGCGCCGAATACCTTCTCGAGATTCTGGTAGGAGAGCAGCGCATCCGCTGGCCCCTTCCATCCCTTCGCTTTCACCAGTTCGCCGAGCTGACTAGCTGTACCTTCGTCGAGCCCTTCGGTGGCGTACCAGGTATTTACTTGTGGCTCCGCTGCCGGAGCAGTCGGGTTGCCTGCTTCCGCAGACCCTAGATCTTCACTCATCAGGTATATCCTCTTGCAGATTGGTCAAGGTCTTTTCGTCTAAGTGCAGTGCCTCGACAATTAACTGCACCATCTCTTGCCGCCCGACAATTCGGCCGACTTCGTACATATCCGTTGCGCCTGTGCGATCGGTCGCCGCGGGTGGCTTTCCGTAACGCGCTTGACGCTTCAGATGCGCGAGCACTGTCGCACCGTCCTCGCTCATCTCGCCCGTCTTAGGATCAGTGAATAGACGCTTGTAGGCACGAGAACGAAAGAGCGCCCGATGCAATCGGGAGCGAAACATCAGCGTTGCAGATGGCATTACTTGAGTTTATCCATATCAGAGATTGCGCGGAGATTATTTGCAACGACCACCGCATAGATGATGACCATCAGCATCCACACCCAGAGCGGGATCGCTTCTGCGTAGACCATGAACACCGCAACGACCAACACCTTCATTGTGACAAGCGCCGGCACCACGCCGAGAAAGTTCATCACCACTTGCATGAACGGATTCAGCTCACGGCCGCCGCCCTTCAGAATGATGTAGGTGGTAAGCGCGTCTGCGATTTGGAGTGCGATAAATATAAATCCGAGGATAATTTCCATTAGATTTTTTCTCCTCTGAACCATGCTTGACCGTGCTCGACCGAGCACATCTCGGGCTGCAGTAGTCGCCCGTCCCTAAATGTCAGGACAATAAACCCAGAGCACCAATTGACCGGCCCCGCTTCGGTGTAGTTGAACTGCGGGCCATAAGGTTCGGCGAGTGTGCCGGTATCTACACCGTATCTACGTCCGCGGTAATCAGCCCACGGAGTCACCTGTAGCTTGTGCAGATGCCCGTGGACGTAATGCACGCCCGCCTTGAGTGTCGAGTTGTAGGCGCTATGGACGCCACCATTGAGCGGTCGGTGACGCACTGCGACCCACGCATCGCTGCCTTGATTCAGATGCACCGCCCAGCCCGCTTCCCATCGCGGCAAGTAATCGAGCAGCGTCATGCCCCACATTTCCTCAAACTCGCCAACGCGACTGGACAGATAATTCTCAAACCGGCTGTCATGGTTGCCGATCGTTCGCAGTAGCTTTGCGCCCTGCGCAGCTCGCTCGATCTCGGCCATTCGATCCTGCACCGCATGAATCTCATCTTTCATGTCCGGCTGCTTCTCCCACATGATGCGAGCGTGCCGAGAGATGCGTGCGCCATCGAGAATGTCCCCATTCATAATGACGGCCGCGGGTTTTAATTTCTTCGCGACTCGGCAAAAGGCTTGGTGCGCAAGGCTCACAATGCCAGGCCAATAGTGCGCATCGCTCGCGATCATCACCACGCCGTCTGTGCAGTCAAACTGTATATCCCGCTTGTATATACGCGCCCGAGTCTCGGCCAACTCCGAGGCGGCTCTGCCTTTTTTAGCTTGCTCGCTGCTGCCGAGAAACCTGTCGTTTTTAGCCTTGAGCGCGATGCCGAGCTTTCCTTCGAGCGTCCTGCGCCGAGAGTGGACAGCCCGCAATGCTAGCGTCGAGATCTTTGCGACTTCGGCGGCACTCTTGCAGCGCTGCCACAGTTCGACGAATTCCTCGTCAGTGAGTTTTATCCTAGGCATAAGTCACTCGTCAAAAGAGCAGAGCATCTGATGGAGCAAGTGTGCAAACCTGTCCACGAACTCCTCATCCTGACTCAGTGTGTTGCTATAACCTGCGACATCCAAGATTGCGTGAGTCGCTTCGTGCATGAATGCCTGTTGCCGAGCAGTGCCTCGCAGCCCTCCATGAATCTCAATCTTGCATTCGTTCGGTGCCCAGAGTGCGACGGCGTGTTTATATTTCCATCGCGACTTCGGAACTGTAATGACTTTGATTGTGTGACCGGCGAGCTTGAAGCTCTTTGGCACCCCGTCAGGCCTTGCCTTTGACTCGCTCATAGCTTCGCATTCCCCCGAATCCTAATAGCCCACCGAGCATGATTAGCAAATCAGTCGTATCAATGGATGGCGGCACCTGCCAGCCCTGAGTCAGCGACAGCCACGATAGGAGCGGCTGCGCGATGTAGGTGTAGCCCATGCCAGTCACGCAGATCCAACCGACTGCGGGTCGCCAACCTGCGCGGAACGGATCTTTCGAGTTGGCTTCCGCTTCATTGATCTTCGCTTGCGCGAGCATGATCTGGAGATCGGCATCGAGTTGCTTGAACTCACCCGCCTGCTGTAGCTTGAGCAGTTCGAGTTGCGCCTTCGCCTTCGCCTCTGGATCAGGAATGATCTTGTCAACGATCTGCAAGACCGGCCCGATCAACGCTTCAAACACTGGCATCACTTCACCCCGTTATGTTCAAACGAGTAATGATTCCCATCCCTGAATCTGCCACCCCAACGGGCCAGCTCGTGCTGTTGTTCCCACCATTCACCGAGCGGTCTGTGATCGTCCGTCTCGGTCAGGAACCGGCCATCCTTGAAAAGATTAAGATCGATCGCGAGGCGCACCTTGTGGGCACTCGAGGCATGGCTGTAGGAGCGCTTCTCGCCCACTTCGCCATGCACACGAGGGTCGCGATAAGCGTCTCCGAGACTGACCTCGTATCCCATCTCATAAGCTCGACCGATTAACTGGCCGACAAGTTTCGCGAATTGTCTCTGCTTCTCGCCGAGAGTCATCAGAGCACGCCGGCCCCTCTTGCGATCGCCATTGCGCCAGCGCAGGCCAACGCAACCAATCCACGATCTACCCAAATGCTCGTGCTTGTGTTTTTCGGTTGCGCACGCTCGATTGCGTCTAGCCGATACTCAATGCGCTCAATTGCTTTGAATGCTCGTTCCAATGCCTCGGCCGTCATCGTTTGATTTTGTTCAACCAATGCGAGTTTCGTGATCGCGTCAGACAGTTTGCCGAGCGCGGTCTTGATCTCGCCCACATCCTCATGGAGAGCGCTTAGACGAACCGCGAGCACATCAGTTTCGTTGGACATCGATTAAATTCCTAACACTTCTCGTCTCGGTACGCTGGCCGCAATCTGCTCGGCCTTCGCGAATCGTTCGGCGGCTTGGCCCGCAACAGGAGCCGCGGCCAACAACTGCTGCGTCTGCATCGCTTGTTGCTCGGCGGCGTCCATCTCTGCGATCTCATCATCGGTGCGCAACGCCTTCGCCGGCACACCGTTCGCCTCGGCGATAAGTTTAACCGCTTCATCTGCATTGATGCGACGGAGCACAGACATATCGCCAGAGGCTTGCGCGACTGGAAGCATTGCCTCGATCGTACGCAGAATGCCTGCGGCTTCCTCGGTTTTCATCAGGCGAGCGAGCGGCCCCTGATACTTCGGTAGGATCTCGCCACCCTCCATGATGTATTCCATCAAGATCGGAGGCGGCTCTTGAATCATTCCCGACGCAGACATAATGTCCAGCTCGCGCTCAATGATCGGCCCCAAGAATTCTGATTGCTGGCGACCCATTGTCGGCCCGAGCAGTGCGCCTTTCTCCTGCGCACGCTGAAGCACTTCGGTCGCCGTCATCACTCGTGGCTGCTCGACGAGGATCTGGAACAGCGTCACGAGAAACGAATCATTGACCGCTCGGCGCTTCTGATCGGTCATCTCGATCCCGACTGGCAGATTGCCGCCCGTGATGAGCGGCTGCACGAGTGGCGTGCCGTCCTCGCGCAGATAGCCGTAGTTCAACGCATTGGGTCGCACCGAGAACGCATTGAACGCGCCTTCCTCAGTCAGGATCAGCGGAGGATCAACCAGTCGATGCGCCATGCGCAACATGGTCTTTTCCATTTCCTGAAGCGACTTTATATCGGCGAGCGCTTCCATTGCAGGCGAGCGGCCGTAGATCTCTCGCGGCCCCGTCACATAGCGACCGACCGCATACGGCATCACCCGATAGCCGCCTTCCTCGAGGAGTACCTGACCCTCGCGAGATACATAACGCGAGACGTAACGCATCCCTTGTGGGCCAGCCATACCCTCGCGATAGTCCTCGTTCGGACGCACGCAATGGACGAACTCGAACTGCGTGTTTGGGTTTTTGTTGGCCTGCTCGACGATACCTCGCGGTAACTTCTCGGCCCACTCTTTGCGCTGCGCCGCTTGGCGAGCGGTCAACTGGAAGCACCGATACACCGTATCGACGCGCCCCACATGGTCAAGGTCGATGACTAACTCTGAGAGTGGGATCGCTCGGTAGCGCATCGTGACGCCAGGAATCTCATCGATGAACAGGCCCGACGTACCGAATGCGCCGAGACTCATGTAGCACTCGAACACCTGACTCGCAAAGTTTGCGCTCGGTGCGTAGCGCTGCCGGAACATGATGTCTCGGATGTTGTCGCACCAACGCTGGACTTCGACGTTATCGTCGAGTTCGGGAATGCCTGTGCGGAGACCATGCCAGACTTGAGTGACCGGCGTCAGCATCGAGTCCATCGCGGCCGCAAAGCGAGGCAGTGCGCGTTGCGCGGTCGAGTCAAAGATCTTCTCGGATCGCTTTTCGCCCGGCGTGCGCCAACCCGTCATCTCGGCCATTGTCGGCCAGACGCGCTCGGCCACTTCCTGCCAGTGGTTCTCCCAAGTGCCGCGGTTGCCTTTCAGCTTGTCGTAACCTTGGAGAACCTCATCCGCACGCATATCTGCCATATCGACCTCTTACGTTACGCAGTGACGGCTTTGATAACCGCAAAATTGAACACCGGCTGCTCGGTCGTAGTGCCGCCAGTCGTTGCAAAGCTGATGTTAAAACTCCCTGCTGCCACTGCCGTAACGTGAATCATGTTGAGATCGGTGCCTGACTTCTGGCTAACGATCACCGTATCGGTCGCGGCCACCGTGTTATTCGTTACCGTGAACGTTTGCCAGCTCGTCGTACCGGCTGCCGAGAATAGCTCGATCGCGCCGTTTGTCTTGTTGAGTGTGACGCCAGTCGTGCGGCTGGTGATCTGAGTAACTGTGCCGCCCGATCCAGTCGCATAACCGAGACCGCCTGTGCCAGTGATAGTGACGTTGCCACTAGACGTAACCGACGTAAACGTACCGGCTGCTGGTGTCGAGCCGCCGATCACCGTGTTGTCAATCGTGCCTAGATCAATATCAACCTTGCTGATATTGACCTCGCCCGATCCGTCCGGTGTGAGATCGATGTTGCCGTTCGTGTCGGTCGAGATGATCGCGTTGCCGTTGATCTCGATGTTGTCGATATGCGCTTCGCCGACGCCCGCAAGAAGTCCTGCTCCGACGATTGCACTGACCGTAGCCTTTTTGGTCTCCGGCCCCGTTGCGTCAACAATCACGAGCACGTCGTTCGCTGCGCTGATCTGCGCCTCAGTCAGCGACGTAAAGTCTGTGATTTTCTTGTCAGCCATAGGAAACCCTCGTTAACCTGTGAGTGCTTGGAGCTGGGCGTTCGTTAGGCGCTGCGGGTAGTAGGCAAATTTCTTAATAAACAATTGCCCCGCATTGCCAGTGCCGGAAGTGTTTTGCCCCAAAGAAAACATATCTACACCAGTGACGGCTGTAGATGTTGTGTCCGTTGCCGCAGCCCCGCCGTTTCGCACCACTGCGTTGTCATTTACTTTATACGCAATGGCGTGTTTATTTTGCTCATTGACCGCCCAAGTAGAAGCCATATAAGTACTTGGGCCTGTTACTTCGGCTCCCGTGCTACTAAATAATCGGAGTTGCTGCACTCCAGCCCCAGAACTTCCTGTTGCAAAAATTCTTGGGACACTGCTGGCACCGCCAGCAGCAGCCTTAGATGTGGTGTCTCGTCTCCAATCAATATAAAAAGTCCCCTCCGCATTATTAAACCAGCTAGAGAAATTCGTCCCCACCATGCTGGCATCGTCCGCATTGCGCGTGGCAGAGGCGGAGGTGGTCGAAATCACGCTGGTGGCAAATGCGCCAAGTTCTAGCTGGGGCAGGCCGATGCGGAGGGTGATGTCGATTGCGCCTGCGGCAGTTAAAGCAAATGCAGGCATAACAAACGCAGTCGATGCGTTATTCGTTGTATGCGAAGAAGAAAAACGACACGCCGATAAACTTGTTCCTGATGTGGGTAAAGTAATTGATGACCCACCGAGAAAACCCAAATTAACTCCCCCAGAATCGCTCATTCTTAATGTCGTTGCTGTCTTCGTAATATTTGTTGTGCCGCCCCCGACAATTTTTACAAAAACAGACGTTGCCCAAGACTGATTGTTTGTCGCGGCAACTGTTGAGTTTGATTCAAAGTAAATCAACGCAGTTGTGGTTGCTGTTCCAGAAATACGAATGTCTATGTAAGTAATGCCGCTTTCAATTCCGGTTCCAACAATTTCCGTGGTTAACGTTGAAAGTTGCCCGTAAGCCCAATTCGTCGGCAACGTCCCCGGCGTACCCGCTACCGCACCCTGCATCGTGTTGTTGCGGATGCTGTTAGTGCGCTGCTCCTCAATGAGCAAGCCCAGCGCCTCACCCGTGGTCGGGTCGTGGTCAAAGCGTGGGGCGTAGTAGGCCGCAGTCGTCGTGGGGTAATAAGTGTCCAGCGACGAGGTGACGCCGCCTTCCATGTTGGAGAGGTTGAGTTGTGCACCCCAGATGAAGAGGCCAGAGGTGCCGTCTCCGGTGTAGTTTGAACGAAATTGACAAAATCCGGTTGTTGTAGATGTTGCGGTGGCAGTAAGTGAGCAACGATACCAGCCATTTCCAACAGGCGTAATAGTTGCTGTGCCTCCACTAGTTACGGATGTCACAGTCCCAGTTGATAGGTCAAATACGGCGGTTAATGAAAATGTAAAAGCAGATACTGGGGTTATGATTCTAAAATCTGTTTCCTCCCCTTGTTTCGCAAAACATGAAAATGTGTAAGCGGTTCCAGATGTATAACTATTTGATTGAGACACATATCCAGCAGTGTCCCCGTTATCTAAAACTAGTTTATCGCCCGTTAAAGTGCCGTCAGGTGCAACGATAGTATTGCTAGTAATGGTGGCATCAACTTTTATCCAAGTCGTGCCAAAGTCCTGCGACTGCAACAGCAAATTATGCTTTGCGTACTTCAACGTCCCCGTGCTGTCAAACAACGTCGCCTGACTAGCGCGAGTGAAGGTGATGCGCGGATCTAAAAAACCAACCTTGGCAAAATCCAGTAAAAGGTTAGGGCCTGGAGGATAGTAGTCCAGCAGCAAGAACCCGCCGTCTTCAAGAAGAATATCGTTCCCATCCTCAAGCAATAGGTTGCTAGCATCTTGATCACCGCCGGGATCAGTTCGGCGACGATCGCGATCCACTGTGCGCTCGGATGCCCGAGGATAGGTGCGCATTAGAAACTCGGTGACGGAATAGCCAATGCCATCGCGTACACGCCGGTCGCCGTAGCGATGTTGGCGCGAATCTCCCCAGCGCCTAATTCAAAAATGCCGCCGCCGTCTGCACTCAGCGTGGTGTCGGTGCCGACATCCTGCGCGGTGCCGTTCGGCCCCTTGCACTCGAGCTTGACCGTGCCGCCGCCGAATGTTCCTTCCACTCGGAACTCACCGCGGCCACCCGGCCATGCTACCCAGTCGCCGGTCGCGCTGGCGTTTGATGCGAGAACAATACCTACTGCCATGATCTGATCCTCTTAGGCCGTAACTGCTTTGATGACTGCGAATGTGAGAACGATTGCTTCTGATAGGTCGGTGCCGCTCAGTAGGTTGTAGACCTGAATGCGGCAAGAGTTTGTCGCGACGGCCGTCACATTGACGGTGTACGCATCCACCGTTGCGCCTGATTTGATATTCACGATCACCGCATCACCCGACGAGATGCTCGTGTTGTTGAGTGTGAAGCTCACCGCTGTTGAACGATTGAGCTGCGCGTTATGCATCGTGATCGCGCCGCACGTTTTGTTAAGCGTGACTGCGGTCGATTTGCTCGTGAGCTGCGTAACTGTACCGCCTGCGCCTGTTGCATAGCCGACGCCGGTATTCGCGCCCGAGGATCGCAGATAGCCGACTACCGTCAGATGCCCATCCTTCGTGAGCTTCAAGCGATCGGAGCCACCGACTGTCCAGTTCGCGAGCAATGACGCTGCGTCTGACGCCGTGTCCGTGACCGCCATGTCAAACGCCGTGAACGTGGTCGCGATGTTATTCCAAGTGATGTCTACGTCAGCGAGCGACCCGCCAACCAGAGACTTCGGAGAGATCTTCTTCGTCTCACCGGCTCCGTCATCGACGATCGGCAGCTCGTCATTCGCGCTGTCGAGATTCGCCTGCGTCAGTAGGTTAAGCGCAGAGATCTTAACCGTTGACATTAGCCGCCACCCAGCAACCGAGTGACCGCCGTCTGACCCATGCGAGACTCAGGCGATGACATGATCGTAGCGGCGCGGCCCCTGCGGCGTGACAATCGGCGCTGCTCGATGCGCTGCTGCTGCGCCATGTCGATGGTCGGCGGCGGCGGTGTAGGCTCAACTTTGGGCATCTTCGGCTTGAATAGGCTTGACATATAGCACTCCCTCGGGGTTGCGCTCGCAAGTCTACCCAAGCACAGCGTAATCTGCTACTGCCTGCCTCGGCGCATTGATTGTCCGAGCCTGTGTGCCGCGGAATGGTTGGCGTCCCTTCGCCAAATATCTGAGCGCATCCGCAAAGTGTGACGTCCAATCGTGTAGCGGTTTATCGCGGAATCGCTGGAGTTTGTCATCGTACTCGCGCCGATACTGATGGATCGCATCCATCGCTCTCGTCATGCGAGCTTTCGCATCGTCTGGTGTTTCGCCTGGGAACGTGTCCGGTGTCGTGTTGAACTCGCACGCCGGCAGCATCATACGCACCGCTTGGATGCCATCGTCCACGCTGTCACGCTCGAGCACGCGAGGTTTGAGGCCGTAGCCTGCCGCAACCTGCACTCGTGACTGACCGCTGCCCCACTCCTGCACCGCGCCGTCATGCGGCCAGATCGTGTCCGAGTAGACGTAATCCATCGCGAGTAGCTTTTTCGCGTACCACTCAAGACCGACGCCACTGCCCTCGAGCACGTTGATGATGCGCACCTTGTGGCCGATCAACTGGTAGAACCAGATCACCGTGCTGTCGCCGACGCCGATATCCCATGCGGTGCCGACCGGCTGGCCGATCACATGAGGGAACGATCCGACACGGCCCTGCACCTCCGCTGACTTCATCAGCTCACCAAAGTACGCGCCAGGAATGTCTGCATCAAAGTCGCAGTAGTATTCCTGTCGGATGATCGCTTCGGCTTCCTTGTCGCCGCGCTCCATGCGTAGCTCTTTGCGCTCGCGCTGGATCGTCTCGATCGGGATCGCACCCGTGTCCTCGACCGTGAGCACCTGTCCAAACCAGTTCGGATCATCCTTCGCGTAGTCGATGAGCCTGCTGAAATGATTGCGACCGCGGGGCGTCGAGATAAAGATCGCCCAGCCACCGTTCTCAGCGAGGATCGGTCTGAGAAACGCCCACGCATTCGGATCAGCCATCGCGTACTCAGAGAACACCACGCCGACCGGCGGCGAGCCGACGAGCGCGTTGTAGTTGTCCGAGCCGACCACCTGCCACGTTGAGCCATTCTTGAACCGGATAAACATATCCTGCTCTCGAGTGGTCTCGCGCAGCTCAGGCGGGAATGCGTCATCAATTCGGCGCTTGCCGGTGCGAGGATTGACTGCATCCCATAACGCTTTGCGCGATTGATTGGCGAGCGGGAGCATATGCCACACCGCGCCAGGTCGCGTCATCATCGAGCAGGCCGCCCAGTGCAGCGCGATCTCATCCTTACCGTGACGCCGAGGCCACGCCAGAGCGAGCCTTGTGCAGCCACCCTCGAGCGCCCGCCATGCAGGGATTTGATAGTCGCGAGGCCGCCAGTTATTCGCCGGCAGGTTTATTGTCGGCATCCGTCATCCGTACTACGTTTACGGTCAGACCCACTTCGCCCTTGTGCTCCACTTCCGCTTTGTCTCCATAACGCCGCGGGTGAAGCACTCGAGCACGCCAGCGCATCGAGGAGAGCACCACGTTTGCCGCCTGCGGATTAACCTGCTCGGTCAGCACCTTGCGCTCGATATCGCTGATCTCGTCCTCAATCGTCTCTGCGTTTGCTTCGCGTGCGCGCGCGAGAGCGGATGCAAATTCCTGATTCTCATTGCGCCATCGCCATAACGTCACGCGGTCAGGCATTCCTGCATCCGAGCAAATGTCGCGAATGCTTCGGCCAAGACTGTACTCAGACAGAATCTTATCGGCCAGCTCTTGCGAGTAAATGGACGGACGTCCAGCAGGCATCAGGCTTTCCGTTTGGCCGCGCCCTTCTTCGCAGCAGCAGATCGCTTGGTCGCATACGCGATCGCGACCGCCTGCTTGGTCGGTCTGCCAGCCTTGATCTCGGTGCGGATGTTTTCGCGAAACGCTTTCGCGCTCGCTGATTTAATCAATGGCATTACGCTTTCCCTTTGTTACGCGCAGAGATGGCCCGCGCTTTGGCCCTTGCATCTTCTTTCGAGCTTGCACCCCACGCTTTGAGGGCGAGGGCAAGTCGGGTGGGGCGTCCCTTTTCATCCTGCATCGGCCCTTTAGCGTTACCCATGCGCGCAAGAAACGAAGCTCGGCGAGGGTTATCGCCACTGCGAACCGGAGCCTTAAGCTTTCCACCAGTCTCCCGAGCATAACTCGCTCTCCCCTTCTCGTTCAGGCCGCCCCTTGGATTCTGCCCTTCCTTACGTTGCCATGCCGGTGTTTTCATTTTTCCTGCTGCTTCCGCGGATCTCTGTACCACACATCCCGATCAATGACGCCGGGGAATCGATCAGCGCGACTATCTCTCCCGCCGCGCACGCCTCGAAACCGCCCGCTCCCTGGGAATAACGCGCCTCGTCCACCACCGCGGCGAAAGAGAAAAGGATCTTCTTCATCCTCGTCAGGCCGCTCGGGATCACCGAGTCGCTTCGCCTTCATCGCTTCTTCATCGCGGTCTTAGCGCTCTCCCGAAATGCCTTCGCAGTCGGCGCACCTTGCTCGCCCGGCTTGCGCATCTTCTCGCCGCTACCCGCAGCGATCCGCTTGCGCTTCGCCCAAATGTTTGCGTAAAGACCTGGTTTAGCCATAGCTGTAATTCTAGGCTGCCGGCGGTAAATCGTCTACGGTTGGCTTCGCCTTCGCTTTCACCTTCGCGCCGCGCTTGTACTCGAGCACGATCGCGCTCGCCTTCGGCGGCGGCTCTGGGTTACACACCACGCATCGAAACCAAGTAAAGGTTGCCTCGTCGAGTAGCCAGCCATGCGCGAGGCAGGCCGGACACGGTGCCAATTGAATGCCGTCAGTTGTCACGAGTCGAGTCTCCGTTCGTTCCACTCCAGCGCTTGTCGAGCAAATTCCGCAACTTCCGAGTTAGGTTGCCAGTCGATGATCTTCTCAAGCGTGCGCTCATAGTCAACCACCACTTCTGCAAGATCGATGATGGTGTTCGCGTTTTCTATCAGCTCGATGGGTAACTCGTAAGTGTGAACGTCGCTCATAAAGCCTCCGCGGGTGAGGCTCCATCATGCCCCCAGCGTCAGGGTTTGTGTAGCCCGTTTTTGTGACCGTTTCGCTCGCGGTCGCCATCGTTTGTCAGACTGGCGTGACTCGTCGATCGATTCACACAGTAACTCTTTGATTGCTCTAGCCGCATCGCGCTTTGCGAACCATTCGCGAATCACATCGTGCTGCTTCTCTCGCTTGCACTTGTGAACATACTGCGTGCGGCAGACCTCACACCACTTTGGCATATTCTTGAATCCTCACTTCGACACGGCCATCCTTCTCCGCGTCGAATCTGATGATGCTCAAGGCATCGATGAGGCCATCATCCTCGATAACCTCGGCGGCAACGATCGCGTCCAATAGCGCCTTGTTGATGTTGTCGATATCTCTGCGACGATTGTCAGGCGGGTATGCATCAATGCTCACCGCAAGCCTGCACGAAATTCTGTTTCGCGGGATACCCTGCTCGATCACGCTCGCGATCACTGCGTGTCGATACGCTCGACCCTTCGCGCCGATCACCATGCGACCCCGAAAGTTGCGCCAGTAATGGTTGACGCTCGGCGGCCACGGCAGTGTTAATCGAATCTCATGCATACCGATCTGACCTCAGAATCTTTTTGCGTCCTGCCCGAGTCGCACACAATCGCTGCAATGCTTCGAGATCGAGATCAAGCATCGAGCAGATCCATCCCGCTGAACCGATTGCATTCTGGTGCCGAGAGTACAACCAGAACTTAGCGTCACGCCAGCGACGTTTCTGATTCATATCGCGCACTGCAATCAACAACACGCTTGCCCACAGTTTGCGATACGGATCACTCTCGACGCTCGGCTCCCGTGCCTCAAGAGGATCGTATCGGTATCTCACACCGCCTCCGAACAAAATACTTCTCTGAACTTTTCAATCTGTGCTTTTCTGATTTCCTGCCGAGCGTGTTGTTTCGCAAGCAAAAAACAGCAATTGATAACAGAACTTACTTCTCTTGGCCTTGGATCAGAAACGTCTCCGGCCAACCCAGCCGCCCTTCGGATTGCTAATTTAGGCAGTTTAGCGTCGATAATTTTATCGGTATGACCTAAAGACTTTATCGATTCTCTTGCCCACAAATCAGGATTTTGTTTCATGGCGCTTCTAATTAATTCAGTCTTAGACCATTCGTTAAGAACTTCATCGGCTTGATACTTGTACCAATACAGTTGATCTTCAGTAATCTTTCCGTGCGAAAAATCAACTGCGGCTTTGTAGGCATTGAGAGTTCTTGAATCAACCATTAGGTCTTGAAACTTCTCAGCACACCAGACGTTGTAAATCACACAATGCCGATCAAACCCATCACAGCAAGTCAATAAACTTACTGCGTCAGAAAATCCGTTCGCTTCAAAAATAACTGCTAATGGAATAGGATCGTCAGTGCAGTCCGTTAAACCGAGATTCATTCTCACTCTGTTATATTTCTCGCTTTCATAGCCTTCGTCGCTTCTAATCTTTTTAAGGCTTGTATAAATCATAACGCCTCCTTCAGTCTGACGTAGGCGGCATCTTTCCAGAGCTTGCGAACCATTCCCGCAATGTGCGGATCACCCGCGGCTTGTCGCTTCTCCTCCGGCGTCATCGATCGGATGATCTCTCCGACCTCACTGCGTAACCAGTCCACGTTCTCATCCTGCTGCGGAGACCACCAGACCGTGTAGCGAGCGAGTAACGCATCAGCAAATCTGAGCTTGTTGAGCGGAGTCTTGTCGAGATCTTTCCAATACTGCTCGGACTGTGCTCGAGCATACGCTGATGAATCTTGTGCGATTGGTTCAGTCATAGTTACCCCAGAGTTATAGTTATAAAAAAAAAGAAAACACTAAGGAGAACATAAGAGTAAATAGCAAACCTGATGGTGAATCCCAGGCGGTAGAGACAGGAACGCCTAGCTCTACTCGCGTAGGATTCACGGCTCAAACCTGACGGAGCCATCCCAGTGCTGGCGACTTTTCCCTGATTACTCAGGTGCGGTTCACGCTTCCCAGCTATGCGCTGCGTGTCTAGAGGCCCGCTGCCCCGGTCTAGATTTAAGCCTGCTCTGCGCGTTGTTTCCCCGTCCAGAGTGGCCGAGGCGTTAG
>Ga0070753_1000200_pt1 | contig 37557 bp, 33 predicted proteins | sample VirMetDEL_Aug_31_FD_77441 | JGI IMG/M metagenome (GOLD analysis project Ga0070753, IMG submission 77441) | Aqueous microbial communities from the Delaware River and Bay under freshwater to marine salinity gradient to study organic matter... | ecosystem: Environmental > Aquatic > Marine > Coastal... | reverse complement strand
GATTGGGTTGCAGAGACATTGAATGGTCATACGGCCTAATCGTAAAGAGGTAATAAATAATGAAGATAGTCGGTTTAGAAACCATCATTTTTGGTGTTGAGGATGTTGCCTCTTGTGCAACCTTTTTAACAGATTACGGTTTGTTTCCTGTTGATGTAACTGAAACAGGCGGGCGTTTTGAAGCATTAGATGGCACTGCTGTTGTTTTGGCTCATGTCTCAGATAAGAGCCTTCCAGCCAGTATTGGTAATGGCTGCATGATGCGAAAAACGGTTATGGGGGTGGTGGATGTTGCCACTCTTGATGCGATTACCGAAGAGCTGAGTAAAGACAGAGAAGTTCGTCATTTATCGGATGGTTCTATTGAGTCTACGGATGATTCCGGTTTTGTGATTGGCTTTCAGGTGACTACTCGTAAAGAGTTGAACTTGGCAGGTGAAATTTCTAATGTTCCAGGCTCACCTTTTCAGCGACCAATTAACCATAGTGCGGTGAATCCTCAAGCAGAGCAAATTCGTCCACGAACCTTGTCTCATATTGTTTACTTTGTACCTGATGTTGCTAAAGCGGAAGCGTTTTATGTTGAACGTTTAGGTTTTCGCTGTACTGATAGATTTGAAGGTGCAGGCCCGTTTTTACAACCAGCTGGCACTTTAGATCACCACACACACTTTTTGATTGGCGCGCCAGCCTTTATGCAGGGCGTTGAACACTTTACGTTCCATTTTGGTGGACCAAGCGAAATGATGCAAAACGGTTCGCGTTTTATCGAAAAAGGTTATCAAGCGTTTTGGGGGCCGGGTCGTCATATTTTTGGGTCTAATTGGTTCTGGTATTTTAATAGTCCATTTGCTTGTCATATTGAAATGGATGCTGACATGGACCTGCATGATCATAGTTGGGAGCCGCGTGTTGCTCCAATGGGAGCTGATTCATCCCAAGCTTTTTTGCTGCGCTATAGAAATAAATGGTCACCTGGGAAGGATACTCCTCATAACGGTGATTATGAATAGTTCATTAAGTTTTGTAATGCGAATGCACAAGTAATCGAGAGTAACTAAAAACGCTTTTTTAGGGTATTTGGTGATTTTTATCAAAGCCCTATAAAAAGCAAAAGCGGCTTCTCTGTCGCTACCACGAAATAACAATAAGCAAAGTGGATGGTAATACTATGTTGATGATATTTATGAGATACAAGATTTTTTGCTTTACGGATCAAAGTGAAGCTGCCTTTCTGATAGGGGGTGTGCGATGAGCCATCGTTTTGGATTGAAAGGCAATCTTGCTTTGATGGTTTCTCACTGTGCGGGCATGCTAGATCTAGTGGCATTACCTTTGTGGGTAGGGATTTTGGTAGCTTCTTATCAATTTGATAGTCAGCAAGCGGGTGGTCTCGTTACTTTATTTTTAATTGGTGCGGTATGTGCAAGTGCATTAATTGCTCCTCGTTTTAAAACATTAAATCGACGTATGGTTACCAGTGTTGGTTTTCTTACCTCTGGTTTATGTTTCTTTGCTGCTTCTCAAACCAACGATTATCTTCATTTAGCGATATTGCATGTCGTAGCAGGTGTTAGTGCTAGTGCTGCATTAAGTATGGCGCACGGTATGTTTGCTCGTGGAGAAAATCCACACAGATTGTTCGCTATTGCAGGTCTTACCCTGGGTGTCATGGGCGTTGTCTTCATGGGCGCAACCCCCAATATTACTCAAATTGCGGGTGGGCATTCATTGTTTATTATTTTTGGTGGCATCATGACGTTTGCCGCTGTTGTCTGTGTGCTAGCTTTTCCTTCAGTGGTTCTTGATCACGAACAAAATGTGAATGACAAGCTGGTAGTGACTAAGATCCCGTCCAGTGTTTGGTTTGGTATTGTGGGTATCAGTCTGATGGCCGTTACTCAAGCCATGACCTTTAGTTTTATGGAGCGTGTGGGGAATGATCGAGGCTTCGCGGCTGACTCTGTGACTCTGGTATTGGTTGTTATGGCGTTGATTAACATTGTCGCAGCCGCCCTAGCGGGTATTTTTCAAAAGCGCTTTTCTGCTCAAGTCGTGTTATCTGCAGGTCCTATCTTACAGATTATTTTGTCCAATATCATGATGAACGCCAGTGGTTTTGCGTTTTATGCGGCCTCAGCGGCCTGCTTTGTTTCCATTATGATATTCACTCATACTTTTGCTTTTGGTTTGTTGGCTCGTTTGGATGTGTCTGGTCGCGCCATGGCTGCTACACCTGCGATGTTGATGATTGGTGCGGCGATAGGTCCTGTTTTGGGTGGCACCATTATCAAGCTATTTGATTATCAAGGGATAGGCATTGCCGCTTTCGTCTTTGGTACGATTTCACTGGTTTGCTTTATGCGTGTCTTTCAGCGCAGTTCAGATGTTATTCAATCTGAGTCTGTGGCGTGAGGTGGATAATGTTTAAGCAGAATAAAGCGATACCGCATTCATCAAGTTTTTTACGTAAGCTTGTTATGTTCACTTTGATGGCTTTTTTGCTCTGTCGAATTGAAGGCGTTATCGCTGCCGTTACCGATGCTATTGATCGTCCTGCTACTGAGTCTACTTTGGGCGCGTATTCTGTCTTAATGTCAGTGACTCATTTAGAAGATAAGCTAATTGCGGTTGGTGAGCGCGGTTTGATTTTGTGCTCGGATGACGAGGGTAAAAGTTGGCGTCAGCTACCTTCTCCGGTCAGTGTTACCTTGACTGGAGTAAGTTTTTTTGATGATGAAAATGGCTATGCCATTGGTCATGGCGGCATTGTGCTGCGTACTACAAATAGTGGTGATGCTTGGAAGGTCCAGCTAAATGGTCAACAGCTAGCAGAAAAGCTACTACAACAAGCTGAAGAATCTAAAGACGAAGAATCGATTCGTCAGGCCAAATTGCTGATTGCCGACGGCCCAGACAAACCGTTTTTAGATTTATTGGTACTTGGGCGTGATCACCTTGTGGTCGTTGGTGCTTATGGCTTTGCCTTTGAAAGTATTGATGGCGGCCAGTCTTGGACATCTTGGATGGACCGTATTGATAATCCATTTGGGTTGCACTTATACAGTATCCGTAAACAAGGTGAGCGTATATTGATTGCAGGTGAACAAGGGTTTGTGGCGCTGTCCGTAGATGATGGTGAAACGTTTGAGACCATTGAAACTTCCTATGAAGGCAGCTTTTTTACTGCTCAGTTGCTTGGACAAGATGAAATAGTACTTGCAGGATTACGGGGCAATACCTTGGTATCTGAAGATAACGGCCTGCACTGGAAAGACATAAAAAATCCTATCAGTTCATCGATTATGGCTTCTTTTATTCACTCTGACGGTCAGGTGATCATGGCTAATCAGGCGGGAACCTTGCTTGGTTTGAGAGACAATCGATTGGTTCCACTTACCCGTAAGCGTCTTCCACCTTTAACCAATGTGCTAGAACAAGCGAACGGTAGTGTACTGGCTTTAAGCATCCATGGACCTGTCTCCATTGATGTTGGAGATTTCAAATGAAACATCAGTCTACTCATTTCGCTTCACCTGAAGAGACCTTTGATCCTAGATCAGGCTCTTTTATTGAGCGAGTGTTATTCAATCATCGTTTCGTCGTTATTATTATTTGTGCCTTGGTGACGGGGATATTAGGCTGGCAAGCAACTAAGTTAACCATTAATGCGAGTTTTGAAAAAACCTTACCCAGTCATCAAGAGTATATTCAAAATTATTTAAAATATGAAAATGAGTTAACCGGATTGGGCAATGCATTGCGTATTGCCGTGGTGAACCCTAATGGCAGCATTTACGACGCTCATTATCTTGAGCTATTGCGTCAGTTTAGTGATGAAATTTTTCTTCTTCCTGGTGTAGACCGGGTTCAAATGGCTTCACTATGGACACCGTCAACTCGCTGGATTGGGGTAACAGAAGACGGTTTGGATGGCGGTCCGGTGATCCCTGAAGGTTACGACGGTTCTCCTGCCAGTTTACAAGAACTCAAAGCGAATGTGGCACGTTCTGGGCAAATTGGTCAATTGATCGCTGCGGATGAAGAATCCTCTATCATCTACATGCCATTGCTAAGTGAAAGTGCCACGGGTGAAGCGTTGGATTACGCAAAATATTCTGATGTGTTGGAAGAATTGCGTGCCAAGTATCAAGCCGAAGGCCTAGAAATCCATATAACCGGTTTCACTAAAGTAATGGGGGACTTGATTGAAGGCGTACAGGCCGTTTTATGGTTCTTTGCCTTAGCGGTGGTGATCGCCACCATTATGGTGTTTTGGTATACCCGTTGCGTGCGCTCAACCTTCTTAGTGGTATTTGCTTCTCTGTTAGCGGTGGTTTGGCAGTTGGGTATTTTGCCTACGCTGGGGTACGTATTAGACCCTTATTCAATCTTGGTGCCTTTTTTAGTGTTTGCTATTGGCATGAGCCATGGCGCACAGAAAATGAATGGCATTATGCAAGACGTTGGCCGTGGTTTTGACAAGCTAGTCGCAGCACGGTTTACCTTCAGACGCTTGTTCATGGCGGGTTTAACCGCCTTGTTAGCCGATGCGGTTGGCTTTGCTGTGTTGTTAGTGATCGACATCAAGGTGATTCAAGAGTTAGCCATTGCGGCTTCTATTGGGGTTGCCGTATTGATCTTCACCAACTTAATTCTTTTACCCATTATGCTGTCTTATGTTGGGGTTGGTGAAAAGGCAGCACAACGCAGTGTCATCAATGATATTGACGCTGATAACGTAAAAAAAATGCCTGCTCTGTGGGTCTTTTTAGACAAGTTTACCCAGCGTCAATGGGCAATGGGCGCCTTGATAGCAGGTGCTGTATTGGCCGTTGTGGCATTCTCGCTAAGCACTCAATTGAAGATCGGTGATCTCGATCAAGGCGCGCCTGAGTTACGTCAAGACAGTCGCTATAATCAAGACATTGCTTTTATGAATCAGCATTATGGTGCGTCCAGTGATGTCATGGCGATCATGGTAAAAACCCCTGATGGTGAGTGTTCTCAATACGATACCCTGAAAAAAATAGACACGCTTGAATGGCAATTACGCCAGCTTCCTAGCGTGGAATCAACGAACTCTTTGGCTCTATTATCTCGTCGTGTGTTGTCTGGCTTAAATGAGGGCAACCCTAAATGGTACGAGTTTTTACCTAATCAAAGTATGTTGAATTACATCACGGCGGGCGCACCACGGGGTTTGTACAACAGCAACTGCAATCTGTTGACGGTTTATGTCTATCTACAAGATCACAAAGCAGACACCTTGAGTAACATTGTTAATCGTGTGGAAGCTTTTGCTAAAGACAATAATACCGACGATGTCCAGTTCCTATTGGCTGCGGGCAGTGCGGGGATTCAAGCGGCAACGAACATTTCAGTAAAAGCCGCTTGGTATCAGATGTTGTTTCTTGTGTATGGTGCCGTGGCTTTATTGTCCCTTATTACATTCCGTTCGTTTAAGGCTGTCGTTGTGGCGTTACTTCCTTTGATGCTGACGTCCATTATGGTGGAAGCCTTAATGGTGCAATTAGGCATGGGGGTGAAGGTGGCGACCTTGCCGGTTATTGCCTTAGGGGTTGGGATTGGGATCGATTACGCCCTCTACATTCTGTCTATTACCATGGTGGGTTTACGTCAAGGCACGAGTTTGTCGCAGTCATATTTAAGAGCACTTAACTTCACTGGCAAAGTGGTGATGTTAACGGGGGTAACCTTATCGGTTGGTGTGATTACTTGGATTGCTAGCCCTATTAAGTTTCAAGCGGACATGGGGCTGTTGCTGGCGTTTATGTTCATTTGGAACATGTTAGGTGCCTTGATTCTGTTGCCAGCACTTGCGCATTTTCTGCTTAAGCCAAAATACATAAGTGCCACAAAACCACATGTTGAGTCGGTGCTATGAGTATAGAAGAGTCAAAGGTGCTTTGTCATATTGATGACATTGATGAAGGCACAACAAAAGGTTTTTTGGCAAATGACGCAGGGCAGGACTTGCTCTTCATCGTGAAGGTAAAAGGACAAATATTCGCTTGGCGAAATGCTTGTCCGCATGTTTTAGGGGCACCCATGGCATGGCGTAAAGATGCTTATATGGATGCTAAAAAGCAACATGTTGCGTGTCATGCTCATGGTGCCTTATTTGAGCCTGATTCTGGGCTGTGCATACAGGGACCCTGTCTTGGGAAAACATTAGAAAAAGTGCCTGTTTATATTAATCACATGGGTATGGTTTCAATTTTATTAACAGACATTCATTAATTGTACTAACAACAAAAATAAGGAGTCATTAAATGGCTGCAGTAAACAAAGTATTGGTCATTGGTGGTGGTTTCTCCGGTATGGCCACAGCGATTAAAATGCGTCGTCACGGCATTGACGTTGACCTTGTTGAGATTGATCCTGAATGGTGTGAATTGGGGGCAGGTATCACCATTAATGGTGCCTCTATGCGGGCGTTAGAGAATCTTGGCTTATATCAACAAGTGGTTGAGCAGGGTTGCGTCACCGATGGTGTTTCCATGCATTTGGCCCATGGCCCTTTAATTATGGAACTGCCAACACCAAGCCCTGTTGGCTCTTCTGTGGGAGGCAGTGGTGGTATTTTCCGTCCTACTCTCGCTCGTATTATGTCTACTGCGACCCTTGAGTCAGGAGTCAATGTCCGCTTGGGTTGTACTTATACTGAAATGATCCAGTCAGAAGAAGACGTTACTGTGCGTTTTACGGATGGTACGACTCAGTCTTATGATCTTGTTGTTGGTGCAGATGGCGTACATTCAAAAATTCGCAAAGAATTTTTCCCTGAAGTGCCTGATCCTGAATACATAGGTCAAGGCGTGTGGCGAGCCATTATGCCTCGTCCTGCAGAGATTAATCGTGTTCATATGTGGGTGGATCACCACCTTAAATTAGGTGTTAATCCTGTATCTTCTACTCATATGTATATGTTTATTACAGAAAACCGTCCTACAAAAGAACACATTGATAGAGAAACGTGGCCAGACGTTTTCGCTGAAATGATGACGCATTTCCCCAATCCTATTGTGGAAGCGCTTATTCCCCATGCCTTCGCTGAAGACGCGAATATCGATTATCGCCCACTGGCCAATTTATTAGTAAAAACACCTTGGAACAAAGGCCGTTTGGTGATGATAGGCGATACCGTTGCGGCGACCACACCTCACCTTGCTTCGGGTGCTGGTATCGGTATTGAAAGCGGTATCGTACTAGCGGATGAGTTGGCGGCTAATGAGGATGTTCAGGTGGCGCTTGATAAATTCCATGATCGTCGTTGGGAACGCTGTCGAATGGTTGTTGAGAATTCGGCGCGTTTGTGTGAGATCGAAATTCACGGTGGGGATAAAGTTGAACATTCAACCCTTATGCGCGAATCGTTAATGGCTTTACGTGAGCCAATTTAAGGTTTTTTGCAGTGTGATGCCGCAGTGTTCGCTGTTATTTTTCAAAAGATTTTTTTTGTATGAGAGGGGTAATCTATGAGCTTTCCTGATATTTACCGTGTAGTAACCGGTCATGATGAAAATGGCAACGCGATTATTTTAGAAAACGGTCCACTTAATACGGTGATGGATCTAGAAGCTGTTCCAGGTACTCGATTTCATGAGGTCTGGAATACCGCCGAGAGTCCAGTTTACATATCACATACACAAACCGACCCAACGCTTGGTCCTGTTATTTTACCACCGTTGAAAACGGGTACTCGTATTCGGTTTGTTGACATACCACCAGACACTGAAGAATTTCTGACTCAAGGTAAAGGCAAGATGAAAGAGATGTTTTCAAAGGTCGGTGATGAAGAGGCTTCTACAGTGAAAGAAGACTCTCCTCATCCTTTAATGCATCGCACCGAATCTGTGGACTACGGCATTGTCATTGAAGGCGAATTAACCTTGATCGTTGATAAAGGCGAAGCGCTTTTGAAGCCTGGTAGCGTGGTTATTCAGCGTGGTACTAACCATGCGTGGGCAAACCGCTCAGGAAAAATGTGCCGTATTCTATTCATTTTAGTGGGTGGTCAGTACGACGATGAACTTGCCAAGACCTTAGCTTAATAAGGAATAACAGTATGAAATTTGCAACCTTGCCCAATGGCACCTTAGATGGTCGTCTTGTTGTCGTTTCAAAAGATTTAAGCAAAGCCGTCGACGCCACGCTTATTGCTCCTAATTTATTATTTGCTGTGCAAAACTGGCAGGAAAAATCCGCGGACTTAACGGCGTTGTACGATTTGTTAAACGCAGGAAAAGTGGATTCTGCATTTGATTTTGATCCGTCCATTTGTCTTGCACCATTACCCAGAAGTCCACAGTGGCTAGATGCTTCTGCTTTTACTAATCATGGCAAGCTGATGGAGCAAGCATTTAACACCAAACCTATTCCTGATTTCGATACGATTCCGGTGATGTATCAAGGTGCCAGTGATGATTTTCAAGGACCAACGGCCGATATGCCAATGCCAAGCGAAGCCGATGGGATTGACTTTGAAGGGGAGTTTGGCGTAGTCACAACAGCGGTTCCTATGGCCGTTTCGGATGAAAAAGCAGCCGATAGTATTTGTTTAATCGTGCAGATTAACGACTGGAGTTTACGTTCATTTGGGCCGCGTGAAATGGCAACGGGCTTTGGTTTTTTACAAGCTAAACCTTCTTCTAGTTTTGCGCCAGTTGCGGTGACTCCAGATGAGTTGGGAGGTGCCTGGTGTCATGGTCGAGTAAATATGGCTCTTCATGTGACTTGGAATGATCAGCGTTTTGGTGAGCCTCATGGTAGCGAAATGAACTTTTCGTTTCCGCAGTTGATTGCTCATGCAGCACGAACTCGCAAATTAAGTGCGGGCTGCATTATTGGTTCGGGTACGGTTTCTAACCAATCTCGTGATGCTGGATCTGCTTGTATTGCTGAGCGAAGAGTGATTGAAAAAATTGATCTAGGTGACATCAAAACTCAGTTCATGCGCTTTGGGGATAAAGTCCGTATGCAGGCGAAGTTTGATGATGGCCGCGATGGCCCATTTGGTGTGATTGAGCAAAAAGTCATAGCGAACACATAAAGAAGGGCTGTCAAATGCATGTATTAATTACGGGGGCAAATGGCTTTGTTGGACAAGCGCTGGCAAAGAAAATTTTGTCCCAGGGTTGTGTTGGTGATAACAAGGTCTCGCGTTTGACCTTGCTGGATCGTCAGTTTGAGCGGACTGTTTCTGAGGGCTCCATTCCAGATATAGTGGTGGAGCAACATGATGGCGACCTCGCTGATGCTCAATGGTTTAAAGACACGCTAGAGTGTTTTCCCATGGATGTTATTTTTCATCTAGCCAGTATTCCTGGAGGTATGGCAGAAAAAAATGATGAACTCGGCCGTCGAGTGAACATTGATGCCACCATGACCTTGCTGGAAAGCTGCAAAACGCAAACACAATCGATAGGGCGCAAGCCTATATTGGTGTTTGCTAGCAGTATTGCTGTCTTTGGTATTATGCCTGATCTCGTCACCGATGATACGCCACTGAAACCTCAGATGAGTTATGGCGCGCACAAAGTTGTGGGCGAGGTGATGATCAACGACTTTAGTCGTCGTGGTTGGATGGATGGTCGCTCCTTGCGTTTGCCTGGTGTACTTGCTCGTCCCCCCGCAGAAACGGGTCAACTGTCGGCTTTTTTGAGCGACATTATTCGCGAAGTATCTCAAGGCCATGCTTTCGTTTGTCCTATGTCTGCTGAGTCGAAAACCTGGGCATCTTCTCTGCCGAACATCATTGAAAATTTATTGCATGGCGCCGCAGTCGAAGAAAGCAAGCTTAAGTCGAATAGAACCTTCACCTTACCCACTCTCTGTTTCAGTATGGCCGAAATGGTTGAGGCTCTTGGCTCGGTGTATAAGCAAAACGCAAATGAACTCGTTAGCTATGAGCCCAATCCCATGATTGAAAACTTGTTTGGACGTTTTCCACCGTTAGAAACCCCTTCTGCCAATGATGTAGGTTTTAAACATGATGGGGATCTACATAAATTAGTCGAACGGGCTTTATTGTGATGGACATGAATCCGCTATTTTCGCTTAAGGATAAGGTGGTCTTGGTGACTGGGGCATCCGGTGGATTAGGTTCGGCTATTGTCGATGCTATGGCGTCTCATGGCGCCAAGGTGATTGCAACAGATCAGAAAAATCTTCATACCGCGAAACGTGATGTGGCTTTCATTGCTTGTGATTTAAGTCGTAATGAAGACATGGATAAACTGATTGAAGAAGCAAAAGCAATCTATGGTCGTATTGATGTTTTTGTGTCGAATGCTGGTGTACAGGGACCAGCTGGGCCAATAGCGTTAATCACCGATGACGATTGGGATTTTGTCATGTCGATCAATCTAAAAAGCGCATTACGACTTTGTTCGGCACTGATTCCCGATATGGCGGAACGCGGACAAGGCTCCGTTATATTAATGTCTAGTATTGCTGGACTAAGAGGCAATAAAGCCATTGGTCTTTATGGTTTATCTAAGGCTGGATTGGCCCAGTTAGCGCGTAACTTAGCCGTCGAGTGGGGGCCTAAAGGAATTCGAGTCAATGCTATTTCCCCTGGTTTGATTCGAACTCCCTTGGCCACAGAGCTACTTGAAAACGAGCCATTCATGGCGCGCCGATTACTTTCTACTCCCCTTCGTCGAGTAGGTGAACCAGAAGAAATCGCCGGAGTTGCCGTAATGCTAGCAAGCCGGGCGGGTGGTTTTATTTCTGGGCAAAATATTATTGTTGATGGCGGTACGACTATTAGTGATGGTAGTTAAAACGTGTAGCTTGTATTTCGGTAAAACGTAAATCAGGCAAAAGATTAATTATTGAGAGGTGTAAACATAAGTAAGCTTTTGACGGAATCGATCTCTTTTTAACATAAAAATAAAACTTTAGGCTGAGGGAGTGAATCTCTTACCCCATGTGTCTTTGGAGGAGAAAGAATGGAAAATTTAAAAGCAGATATCATTATCATTGCTGCAGGGGCGGCAGGATTATCAGCGGCTGTTGCAGCAGCACAAAAGGGTTTCTCTGTAGTGGTGTTTGAAAAAAATGCGATAACAGGCGGTACAGCCAATAAAGGTATGGGGCCATTAGGAATTGAAAGTCGTCATACTCGAGCGAAATTACTTCAACCCACTAAAGATGAGGCTTTTAAAGCCTTTATGGATTATACACATTGGCGAGTTGACGCCAAATTGGTGCGTGCTTTCCTAAATAAATCGGGTGAAACCATTCACTGGCTTGAATCTTTAGGGGTTGAATTTGTTGAACCAGCTACCTATTTTTCTGGTTCATATTCTACTTGGCATTTAGTAAAGCCCGAAGTTGGTCCGCCAGGTCCTGGTGGAGCCGCGACTATGATGAAAATTTTGACACAAAAAGCCCTCGATTTAGGGGTGACATTGTATTTAGAAAGTGCTGTTAATCAGATCATTAAAGAAAAGGATACTGTTGTTGGGGTATTCGCTACGAACAAAGAGGGGCATAAAGTCGAAGCTCGTGCTAGAGCTGTTATTGTTGCGACTGGTGGTTTTGGAAATAGTCCTGAAATGATAAAAGAATACGCTGGCTTTGAGGTGGATAATGATATTTTTCCATTCAGAATTCCTGGTGTTACTGGCGACGGAATTAAAATGGCATGGGCGGTAGGTGCAAGAAAAACAGAGATGAGTATGGAATTGGTTTATGGTATGCCTGATCCTTTGGGAGTGCCACCGCAATTACATGAAGCCTGCCGACAGCCACATTTATTCGTCAATTATCTAGGCGAAAGGTTTATGAACGAAGCGATTATGGCGAATGTCACGTTCACTGGTAACGCTCTTTCATTACAAAAAAATAAAGCGGGTTTTTTGATTTTTGATGAACATATATTGCGAGAAATGGAGAAAGACTTCGATACTCGGAACCGAGTGTTTCCTCATACTAACTTCAAAGGCTCATCACAAGTCATTGATGCCTATCTTAAATCTGGCAAGGGTAATTTTTATGTGGCAGACACTTTAGATGATCTTGCCCAACAAACTGGCATAAATCTAGAAAATCTAAAAGAGACGGTTAGAAGCTATAACACTTATTGTCAGAATGGTTATGATGAACAGTTCAATAAAGAAAGAAGGTACCTTCGACCACTCAAAGGAGGGAAATGGTATGCAGGGCGGCATTTCCCAAGTGCTTACGGTAGCGCAGGAGGTATAAAAATTAATGAAAAAGCACAGGTTATTGGCCAAGATTGGCTGCCAATAAAAGGGTTGTATGCAGTAGGAACAGATGCTTGCTCCATTTATGGCGATAGTTACCCATTTATTTTTCCGGGCACCTCAATGGGATTTGCAATAACCACAGGTAGAATTGCTGTAGAAAATATAAATTAAAAGACAAATGAAAAAAGAAGGTTTAGATTAGGGAGACAAAAACGGCCAATAGATAACAATCCTCATATTATAGAGCAAGAGGATTGTTATTCTTTTTATGTTGCGGAATGGAAGGAATAAGTCAACGCAGTCCGCTACTTAGTTTTGTTGCATATCTTTTTAGAACGTCCACTTCTGCCTTAATCCTGTTTGGTTCATAGTCTTTGACTGAGCGTACGCAACTAATGCTTGCCTGAATTTTACCATCTTGGCTAAGGATTGGGACTGCTAGACCAAATACGGTTTTATCTACTTCTGATATTGATAGAGCATAGCCATCTTCCCTGATTTTTTGCAGGTTGGCTCTAAAGTCTTTCCAGTTTGTACCTAAATGGGACTTTTCTATTTCCTCTTGATTTTCAACAAACAAGCGCATGTGCTGTGCGTTTGGTAAAAACGCCAAGATGGCTTTAGAGGTTGCGCCACTGAACAAGGGTCTAGGGATGCCTCTTGAATAACTAAGGCTGGTTTCTAGATTGCCAAAATGATAAACGCAGACGACTTGATCCTTAAATAGTCTACAAACTAACCAAGCTTGTTTGCCTTCTAGCTCGTACGGTTGTTGTTCAATGTCTTTGGATAATCTCACTAAAGGATCAGATAAGCGTAACTGACGATCCCATTGAATAATACGTGAGCCCAGACTGTAATTGCTTTTTCCTGTTTGAAAAAGCAATCCGGCATCGGCCAATTCTTTGGTATATCGATATCCGGTAGATCGGGTGTAGTCAAATTCAGCACAGATATCGTCCACAGACCAAATAGGCTTTTCTTGGGTAAACAAGTCTAAAATGCGCAGCATACGCTCTAAACTACTGCGTTTTATGTCTTTTTCATTCGCTTCTGCTTTTGTGTCTTCCAATGTCGTCAACCCGTTTAATTTTTTCATGTTTAACGATAATGATTCACCTAGTAAGGGTAATACCTTGGTGTGTCCTTCGTTTGTTGAATTATACCCTGCAATGAAATCAACCTCCTAGAGGCAGTCTTCTATGAATCATGTCTATTTGAAATATATTCACAATGTAAAAATAAATAACAATCCCACAATGTAGGATTTGTTGATTTTTATTTATTTTGGAACTATAGTCTGTTTATCACAAAACTCTGACAATCATAAAATCTGACATGCCACGTGTATTGGATGTCATTGGAGGAAGAATGAAATTAGTGTCTTTTGAGTTCCAGAATCGTAGCTCTTATGGTGTGGTGGTCGATCACGTAGTGAAAGACTTAGAGTCAATGAAGTCTCAGCTAGGAGAGGATCTTCAACAGGTTTTGCAAAACGGTAATTTGGCGAAGATTGAGCAACTCGATTTATCCAATATGCCGGAAATAGCATTGGATGAGATTCGTTATTTACCTGTCATTGCCAGCCCAAACAAAACGCTTTGCATTGGTATTAACTACGCGACTCACGTTAAAGAAACAGGCCGTGATATGCCTGTATATCCAATGATTTTTACTCGCTTCGCCGATACTCAAGTGGCACATGAACAAGCAATTATCCGACCAACTATTTCGCACAAGTTAGATTTTGAAGGTGAACTTGCTGTGGTGATTGGCAAGACTGCGCGTCATGTTGCGGCAAAAGACGCTTTAGATTATGTGGCTGGCTACTCTTGTTATAACGATGGCAGTGTTCGTGATTGGCAAAAACACACCATTCAGTTTGTGCCAGGAAAAAACTTCCCTAGCACTGGCGGTTTCGGACCGTTCCTTGTTACTACCTCTGATATTCCTGATCCACAAAAGCTTCATCTAACAACTCGTTTAAATGGTGAGGTAATGCAGGATACCGATACGGACGACATGATTTTTTCTGTCGAGAAGTTGATTGAGTATTGCTCCACCTTTACCGAACTGGCTCCTGGCGATGTGATTGTTTCAGGAACCACTGGCGGTGTAGGGGCATTTCGTCAGCCACCAGTGTGGATGAAACCTGGTGATGTAGTTGAAGTGGAAATCTCTGGAATAGGCATCCTTAGAAATACGATTGTAGACGAAGAGTAACAATAGAGTTGTCGCTTCGCATTTCATTGCTCTTTCTTAATTTACATTGAAGAAGGAGCAATGAGGAGACTGGGTTTTTTTTAACAATAATAAAGAATTTTCATTCTCACTTTTAAAAAGGAGAGTTGGTATGGCACTTAATGCACATTTAAGCCATTTGGCGATTGGCAGTCCTGACCCATTAGTAATGGCAACCTTCTATGAAAAAGCCATGGGCAATACCATTGAAGAAATTGACCAAGGTTATCTTTCTACTGGCCCAGAAAGAAAGCTTTTGTTCACATCTGGAAAAGCGAAAGAACTTAAATATTTTGCGATGGGGATGACTGAGGAAAATTTAGATCTTTTACGTGATGCTTTATTGGCGAAGAATATTCAATTAAGTGCTTCTCCATCGCCTCTTTTTGATGATAAAGCGTTTGCTCTTCAGGATCCTGATGGTAACTGGTTAACCTTTGGTGTTGAGGAGAAAAACAACCCTCGAGTTGAATTATCTGCTCGTTTACAACATTTTGCTTTTGCCACAAACAATATTGAAGAGATGGTGGATTTTTATCAAAACACCGTTGGTTATTTAATCAGTGATAATGTATTTGATGAAGATAAAAAATTAAAAACCGCCTTTTTAAGAAGTGACAACGAACATCATTCATTAGCCATCTTCCAAGCCAAAGAAAAATGGTTCGATCACCATTGTTATGAATCTTCCAATTGGAACGCCATTCGTGACTGGGCAGACCATTTGTCGACTTTTGATATTCCTCTTAAATGGGGACCTGGCCGCCATGGCCCAGGTAATAACCTGTTCATTTTTTTTCATGATCCAGACGGTAATTGGTTAGAAATCTCGGCGGAGCTACAAATTCTTCCTGAAGATGCTCCCGTAGGGAAGTGGGTTCATGAGCCTAAAACCTTGAATTATTGGGGGCAAGCGTTTTTAAGAAGTTAAAAACGCTTTTTAGACTGGTGTATCAACAAAATTTCATGGGCATGATGAACATTCAGTCGTGCGGCTGGAGCGGTTAATGAATATGAGTGAAAAAGTCCTAAACGAAAAATATGAAGTCATCGTTATTGGCGGTGGGCCAAGTGGCATGACGCTTGCCAATTTACTGGGTAAATACGGTGTGAAAACGCTTGTTCTTGAGCAAAATAAACACACGGTATTAGAACCAAGAGCGGTATCGATTGATGATGAATCATTAAGAACAATGCAGGCCATCGGGTTGCATGAAAAGGTGAAGTCTTTTTGTGCACTAGATTATGGGTCTGTTTATTACGGCGTTGACGCTAAACCTTTTGCCAAAATTGAGCCTACCGCGAGTGAGTATGGTTACCCTCGTCGCAATGCTTTTTCACAACCTGATCTAGAGGCAACTCTACGCGAAGGCGCAACGAGATATGAAAGTGTTGATGTTCGTTTTGGCCATGTCGTGACTCATTTTACTCAAGATGCCAATCAAGTGTTTATTACCGTTTTGGCAGAAGGACAAACTTATGAAGTCAGAGCAGATTATCTTGCGGCGGCTGATGGCGGAAGAAGCTTCACCAGAACATCGTTAGGGGTTCCCTTAGAAGGTTTAACCTATGGTCAAAAGTGGCTAATAATCGATATTAAAGGCACCAAAGACACTTTCCGCCAGACTCGAGTCTATTGCAACCCTAAAAGACCTGGGATTAATTTACCAGGACCAAATGGCACTCGTCGGTTTGAGTTTATGGTTTTACCTGGTGAAACCGATGAACAGGTTATAGAAGAAGACTTTGTTAGAGGGTTAATGGATCAATACGGTCCAGATCGTGATGCTTCTATTGTCAGAAAACAAGTGTATGCCTTTCATGCTCGTAAGGCTGCACAATGGAAAGTAGGGCGTATTTTCCTATTAGGTGATGCTGCACATTTAACCCCTCCTTTTGCTGGCCAAGGCATGAATAGTGGATTACGGGATTCAGCTAATTTGGCTTGGAAACTCGCATGGGTTATTAAACACGGCATGCCTGACAAAATCTTATCAACTTATGAAGAAGAACGTATGCCTCATTCTTGGCAGTTGATCGAAATGGCTGAGATGCTAGGACGGATAATGATGCCTAAAACTATGTTGAGAGCAAAGTTAACTCAAGGCTTTTTCCGCTTGCTTGGTCTTTATAAACCAGCCCGCGATTATGTCACTCAAATGCGTTACAAACCGAAGCCTCGATTTCCTAGTGGTTGGTTCGTTAAAGATACATCTGACAAAAATTCATCAACAGGATTGATGGTTGCGCAACCTTGTTTAGAAACACCTGACCGTAAACAAGTATTGTTAGATGATATTTTGCAAACTGGGTTTTGTTTAGTCGCCTATTCTGATTGTCCTGAATCCGCCTTCAATATGCTCAAACCTTATAGTGCTATTTATAACGATAAAATCCAACGTGTGTGTATTACGCCTCGAACGTGGAACCCCGTTGAAAACTCGGATGTAACAGTCGCTCGAGATTATAGAGACGAAGCAAAAAAATGGATTTTTAATCACTCATTATCGTCAATATTTTTATTAAGACCTGATAGATACATTGTCGCAGAAATAACGCCAAAAAATTTATCTTCTATGGTAGATATATTACCTAACTACGTTCCTTATTGAATATATAAGGTCGTTTTAAACGGATGGAGGAAGTATTAATTTATTAGTAACGAATAGAAGAAATTGAAATACATCTAAAAATGATAATAACAAAAAAAGGTAATCGAGATGAAAAAATCAAATTTGAACAAGCTTTGCTCTTTCTGTAGTGCAACGGTCATTACTTTTGCAATAAGTATTACCAGTATGCAGTCGGTTGCAGAAACGTTACGTCTGAGTACCCCCGTCCCGCCAAGTCATATTTTTTCTAAGGTATCAACGAAGTTTGCCGAAGATTTAAGTGCCAGAACTAATGGTGATTTGAATATTAAAGTTTTCCCATTTGGCAAGCTAGGTAGCGACCCTGAAAATACATTAATGATTCAAACTGGGGCGATTCAGCTTGCCGTTATTCCCGCTGCATTTATGGCGAATCGAGAGGAGTCGTTAAATGCTTGGCTGCTTCCTGGATTGTTCGCTGATGTTGAAGCGGCTGGAGCCGCTACTCAATTGCCTGCTGCTCGAGAGATGTTAACAGAGCTGGATAAACAGGGCATGGTTGGACTCGGTTATGTCTTTGCAGGAATGCGGCATCTTCTTTCGGTCGATCCAATATCCGACATGAAAGAAATTAAAGATAAAAAAATCCGTACTTTCCCCGGGCCAATTTTTAATGATTGGTGGTTAACCTTTGGTGCTGCTCCTACAGCACTGCCAACACCAGAAATCGCGCCAGCATTAACAACAAATTTACTTGATATTGTCGATGTCGATCTAGATTTGGTCACGGCTTTAAAGCTTTATCAGCAAGCTCCTAATTTGGCAATAACCAATCATATGGCGTTTCCAGCCATTATGGTGGTGTCAAAAAAATGGTGGGAAAGTAAAACGGCTGAACAACAAGCTGTGATTCGTGAAGTATTTGCAGAGGCTGAGGCATGGGGGATAAAAGCCCAAGTCATGGCAGAAGAGAAAAACTTAAAAATGCTTAAAGATGCCGGTGTTGCGATAAATAAAATTGAAAAAAGCAGTTACGCAGACAGTACCGCTGAGATTCTGAATAAATACATAAATAAAACCCCATTAATTTCTGAGTTCTATGAGCAGGTGAAGGCTGAGAAATAATATCTCAATCAGTCTATTGGAATATTTATCAATGAACTGGTTTTTTTACGTTTTATTAAGTTAGATTTAAATCGAATATTGATAATAATAAAAAAGGTAATCGAGATGAAAAAATTAAAATTGAAAGCGCTCAGAGTACTTTCTAATTTTGTTATAATGGCAGTGGTGTTGAGTGTCAGTAGCCACTCGCTGTTTGCTGAAGAGTTACGTTTTAGTACGCCTGTCCCACCAAATCATATTTTCTCTAAGGTTGCGACGAAATTTTCTGAGGATTTAAAAGCTCGAACCAATGGTGAGTTAGACATCAAAGTCTTCCCGTTTGGAGAGCTAGGATCTGATCCGGAAAATGCCATCATGCTTGGAACTGGAGCGCTGAATTTCGCTGTTATTCCTGCTGCGTTTATGGCAAACAGCGAAGAATCGTTGAATGCTTGGTTCTTACCTGGACTATTTAATAGTGTACAGGATGCTGGTGATGCGACCCAGTTACCTGCCGCTAAAAAAATGTTAGCCGAGTTAGATCGTCAAGGAATGGTCGGGTTAGGTTATGTATTTGCCGGTATGCGTCTCCTTATTTCAGTTGATCCAGTTAAGAGCCTGAGTGATATCACAGGTAAAAAAATCAGTATTTTCCCTGTTCCTATCTTTAATGATTGGTGGTTAACCTTTGGTGCCATACCAACCGCCGTACCTATGCCGGAAATTGCGTCAGCATTAGCAATCAATCTCATTGAGGTAGTGGATGCTGATCTAGATCTTGTCGCTGCTTTAAAGCTTTACGAACAGGCTCCTAACTTAGCAATGACTAGCCACATGGCATTCCCAGGTATTGTGGTAGTTTCGAAAAAATGGTGGGAAAGCAAAGGTGTAGAGCAGCGTGCCGTTATTCGTGATGTGTTTGCAGAAGCTGAAGCCTGGGGCGTCAAGGCCCAAGTTATGGCGGATGAAGGAAATCTAAACGCTCTTAAAGACGCTGGCGTTGCGATTACTCAAATAGACAAGAGTAGTTACGCTGATAATGCGACCGATATTCTTAATCAATACGTCAAGAAAAGCCCAACCATTGCTGAATTTTATGAGCAAGTGAAAGCACAAAAATAATATATCGATACTCACTGGAAATCTTTTCCAGTGAGTGAGGAGAATGTGATGTTGGCTTTGTTAAGTTGGTTTGATGATTGGCTCTCTCGGGTAGAGAAAATACTGTTAATAACGTTAACTTTTGGTTTGGTGACTCTACTTATTGCGCAAGTTTTTTTGCGTTATGTTTTTAATAGTCCTTTATTTTGGGCAGAGGAAGTGGCTGTTCAAGTTTTTGTGGCGATCAGTTTTTTTGGTGTGAGTTATCTTATTTATCAAAAACAGTTGGTCGTGATTGATTTTATTACTCTGATACTTCCATCCTCTTTTCGGTTGGCAATAGAGTGTGCCTTTCAAATTATCTCGCTATTAGCCTTAATGGTTATGCTGGTTCTTACCTTTCAATGGGTAACTGAGCCAATGGTTCAAAATGAACTGTCTCCAACGACTCAGCTACCACGCTGGTATAACTATGCGGTATTACTGATTGCTTTAGGTTCGATGAGCTTTCATCAGTTAAGGCACTGTTTCAAATCCCTTAGCGAGCTGTTTCGTGGAGGAAAATCATAATGGCTACGATACTCGTCTTTTTTATTACTTTGTTTTTAGGTCTGCCTATTTTTATCACCTTACTCATTGGGTCATTGGTGTTCCTAGAGCAATCTGACTTAAATATGTTAATGGGGTCTTTACCGCTACAGTTTTATGGATCTCTTGAAAAAAGCGGCTTGCTGGCTATTCCACTATTTATGATGGTAGGGGAGTTGATGAATCGAGGTGGTCTAACTGATCGATTGATTAGTTTGGCTTCCCTGTTTGTGGGCCGATTTAAAGGTGGGCTTGCCTACGTAAACCTTTTAACAAACGCCATTGCCAGCTCTATTTTAGGCTCAGCACTTGCACAAATCGCCGTCATGAGCCGAGTCATGATTCCCGCGATGGAGAAAAAAGGCTTTGACCGAGGTTTTTCATCTGCCGTGACGATTGCTGGTGGGTTATTAGGGCCAATCATACCACCATCTATGGTGATGATTATCTACGGTGTTATTGCATATCAGCCGGTAGGAACCTTGTTTATGGCAGGAGTATTACCCGGTCTGCTTCTGACCCTTGCCTTTGGAATTGTCATTTTTTTAACCGGTTGGATTTCTGGTTTTCCAGAAAATACTGAGAAAGATGTTCCTAGCGTTCGCATTACGGAAGTACTAAGTAATCTTGCTCCTCTATCGATCCCCATTTTGATTGTCACTGGTATTGGTGCGGGCGTAATGACTCCGACAGAAGCTGGTGCTATTGGCGCTTTGCTTGCTCTTTTGATCGGTAAGTTTGTTTATAAAACGATTAAATGGAAGGAATTGCCTGATGCACTTTTTAAGGTATCGCTTAATTCTGCGTTGATAACGGGGTTAATTGCCGCAGCTACTATGTTTGGTTGGGCGCTTTCCTTTGAGGGGGTTCCAGATCGTATAGTGGAAACTATGTCATCATGGACTCATTCCCCATTGGTTTTTTTATTGTTGGTCAATCTGCTTATTATCTTTTTAGGTATGTTCTTAGAAAGTATGAGCATTCTGATTGTGATGGTTCCAATTGTATTGCCTGCAGCACTCGCTATGGGGATTGATCCAATACATTTTGGTGTGGTTATTAGTTTAGCGACGTTAGTTGGATTAGTGACACCACCCTTAGGACCTGGATTATTTGTCGTTATGGCTGGCACCGATATTTCTATGTCTAGGCTTTTTATGGCGATGGTACCATTCCTTTTAGCTATGTTTCTTTTTATGGCGTTAATAAACATATTACCAATTTTGTCATTATGGCTGCCAGGTTATTTAGGTCTACTTTAGTTTTTCCTATTACTTTTTTTGCTCGTTGATTATAGGAGATAAAATGAACGAACCTTATTTTTTTCAGGATGAGGCTAGAGTCTTGCATGCACATTTGTCACGGGCTAAAGCGCTTATAGAGCAAGATTTGCAGGCTTTATCTGGCTTATCTGCACAGGATTTGCGTTATGTTCATGCTACTGGCCGAATCGATGATAGAGATAGTTATCTAAGTTTTGTCCCAAGTGTGAAATACACAAGTATCGAAACTTATGATCGAAACATTGTTTTAACAGATGATATTGCGATCATTTCTGGTGTGATGACAATGTGTCTTTATAAGCAAGGTAATGATATTCCAAACTATCCAAAATCTTACTTTACGGAGGTGTGGAAGCAATATGGAAAAGAGTGGAAACTTCTGTTTTTTCAATCAACTTATATTGCTGGAATTAAATTAAGTTCGATTAAATGAAATTTAATTAATGATTGAATTTCAACACCTAAGGTCATCTTTAAAATTAGGAGAAGAGAATGAAAATTATAAACCCTTTTTTACAAGGTCCTTTTGAACCTCTAAAAAATGAGTATAAAATAGAAAGTGCTCATGTAATAGGTAAAATACCTGCTGAACTTAAAGGAACATTATATCGTACCGGCTCAAACGTCGAGTATATGATGGAAGATCCTAACCGTTTTCACTGGTTTGATGGAGATGGTATGGTTCATGCGTTTCGTTTAAATGATGGTGAAGCAAGTTATATCTGTCGTTGGGTGGAAACTGAAGGCTTAAAAGTGGAGCGTAAGGCTGGAAAGCAGCTTTACAATGGTATTTATGGACGCTCAGAAAAACCGCAAATAGAGCTTCCTTCTGATGCTCCCGAAATTAAAACAGTTGCAGGCATAAATGTTATCAGGTTAGGTGAACGCTTACTTACCATGCATGAAGTAGAGAATCATTATTGGGAACTTGATCCTATTACTTTAGAAACTATTGGTAAGTTTGATTTTAATGGTGGTATTAAAGGGATGTTGACCGCGCATCCTCATTTTGACCATCTAGCCAATGAATGGTTATTTTGTGCCTTTGATAATGAGGCAAGAATCGTTACGAGCTTTACCACGGATCCAGATGGTAATGTTATTTCAAAGTATGAAACTCGTTTAGGGTTTAGCCCATGGAACCATGACCTCATTTTCACAGAAAACTATTTTATCTACTTTTTTGGCATGATTAGTTTTCGTCCTTTATCTCCAGATCGTATACCTCAAGGTAAAAGTGCCTTTTTCATTGATCCTGATACCGGATTGGACGCTAAAATGCTATTTATTAACCGGAAAAATGGCGAGGCCCAATGGATGGAACCTGAAAACTCACCGTATATTATTGGTCACTTCATGAATGCCTATGAAGAGAATGGAGAAATCATTGTGGATGCAAGTATTACACCTCTTAGCGGTGAAATTAATACGTTCAACCCAGAAGATTATTACCCTTTCCCATTCGTTCCCGGTCCAGCGGCTTTTAAAGGGCCTGAGTTGTGGCGTTTATCTTTTTCTCTAGAGGATGGAAAGGTCGAAACTCAGCGAATAGGCGATTTTAATGCTGAGTTTTGTCGACCTAATGAAACAGTAATGGGGACAAAAATTCGATATGGTTACGTTACTACTATACATAATCCCGGCCCAGAAACCCGAGGATTTAATTCTATTGCCAAGCATGATTATGAAACAGGTGAAACGCAGTTTCAGCATTTAGCTTACGGTTATGATATGGTTCCAGGTGAGGTTATTTACGTACCACATCCTCAATCGGAGAGTGAGGATCATGGTTGGATTATGAACATTTGGTATGATCCTAGAAGAAATACGAGTCAGATGATTATCTTTGATGCACAGAACTTTGACGGAGAGCCATTAGCAAGAATTACGCTTGACCATAGAATTCCTTTGGGATTTCATGGTAATTGGATTGAAGATAAAGCATAACAAAAATACAGGTAGCGATTTTAGGATTGCTACCTGCTTTATATAATGAGGGCTGGGCCATCTAGTAATATTAGCTCAAATTTTATGGTATTGACTATTGGGGGAGGGGGCACATATTTTGATCAGTTTTGTCCAATAACGATACCATTATAGGTGGTGAATGCACTGACCATGTGGATGGCGGATTGACGATCCTCTGGGTTGTAAGAATTGTTGAGTGTTTTGCCATCGATAGTAATGATCATCCCAGAGGTTTGTTTTGGAAAAGATTTTTCCCAGAAAATGAAGCTTTGTCGAAACCAAGTTGCGTTGAGCAGAGAAATGAAATGAGCAATGGTAGCGTGATTGGGTACGCTTCAAGTAAAAAGCTCTTTTCCCTGTAATCAAAGACGATGTACTTCTCTCAAATTGTCAATAAGTTCCCAGCTAGGAACTTCCATTCATACTGCAAACTGTTAAACATCAAACAGAGAGTAAGTACTTTTATCTTTTTTAGAGGATCTTGAATAGTCTTGGAATTTTGGGGGAATCCTGAATATTCATATTTTTCTTCCTGAAATGACATAATCATGATTTAGTTTTTTAAGCAAGCCAACAGACTGATCTTATACTAAAATAAGTTTAAAAACACACATACTCTTCCCATAGATTACATATAGAATATTTTATTCTTATTATTTTTTATATCTATGTCGTTAATGTGAAAAAGTGGCACTTTCAGACAATTTTTAAGCAATTCCTTCATTTATCTTATAAGTCATAAAAATAAATAAGAGGCTTTACCATGAGAGAATATAAAAATAAATTTATAAAACCAGATGCACTATTTTCAAAAACATTATTGTCTTTGGCTGTTGTATACAGTGCTAACACATTAGCGGCAAATCCATCAGTAAGTTTGCCTAAAGGGACGAGTCTTGGATCAACGAGTTTTTTTGATGGTTTTTCTGGGGATTCTTCAGGACTGACTTACTTATTGTATATTCAACAGGAAAACGGCACCTCGTTGAAAGATAGCAAAGGTAAAGATGCAGTTCCTTTTGACTCTCCAAACCTTGATGTGACTGTGGCAATCAATCAAATTGACTATAAATTTGAGCCGAATGAGTCTGGTAACAGTTATGGTATTACCGCATTACTGCCAGTTGTTAGTCTTGATGCGGCATTTGGTCGCAATGGACCAGTATTATATGATAATGGCACTGAACTCGGCGATCTTACTATTTCTCCTTATCTGCAATTTTCACCAGCCATAAAAGATGGTCACCCTATATTTTCACAGCGTATTGCTGTGGATTTTATTCTCCCAACAGGAGGATATGATGTAACGAAAGATTTCAATCAATCAAACAATTATTTAACAATTATTCCTAATTGGTCATTTACTGTCTTACCAGCACCTCGTGTCGAAGTGAGTGGGCGTATCAATTATCTTTATAATTTCGAAAACTCTGAACCAGCAGGTAGTGCCCCTATGGATTGGAATGGAGGTGCAGTAAATGATACTCAGGCTGGTCAGGCGTTTTATATGAATTTTGCTACATCTTATGAGATTTTTCCTGGGGTGCGCGCAGGTATAAATGGTTATTACTTAAAACAATTAACTGATGACAAGGTGAATGGCGACACGTTGGCAGACTCTAAAGAAGAAGTGCTAGGTATAGGGCCAGGTGTATTCTGGAGTTCCAAAGATCAAAATACTAATGTGTGGGTAAATACATACTCAGAAAGTATGGTTGAGAATCGATTCCGAAACGAATTGAAACTGCAGTTTAGAATTGCGCAGAAATTCTAAATATCATCTTGAGTCTATTTATATTTGAGAGAATATTATTATGTCTATTATTGTAGATGAACATAAAATAGAGAAAATTTCTGAAAAAGACTGGGATAAGTCGTATGAAATAAAAGCGATTCTTCTGCTATTTTTAGGTTTTGGTTTGGTTGGAATCGATAGGTTTATCATTATGCCTATGTTTCCTGTATTGGCAAAAGAGCTTAATTTAAATTACAGCGATATTGGTTTACTCACTGGTGCCTTAGGGATAGCTTGGGGCTTTTCTTCCATTTTTATGGGAAGGTTTTCAGATAAAGTAGGGCATAAAGCCATTCTTATTCCGTCTCTTGTACTTTTTTCATTACTGGCGGGTTTTAGTGGCTTAGCAACAACGCTTGGTTCCTTGTTACTTATTCGCGTTGGCATCGGTTTGATTGAAGGTGCTTACACGCCAAGCAGTATTATTGCGACGCTTGATGCTTCGAAGCCGTCGAGAGTAGGATTAAATATCGGCCTTCAACAGGCGGCATTTCCACTGTTTGGTTTAGGGATTGCGCCTGTATTAGTGACACAATTATTAAATGTGGTTGATTGGCATTTTATCTTTGCGCTAGTCGCTTTGCCTGGATTTGTTGTTGCTTATTTCATGTATAAAATACTGAGAGATAACCCACAGATACTAGCAAACAGTCCCAAGGAAGAAAAATCTGAGGCAGTAATTAAAGAGGTGCCAGCGAGTAAATGGTACGACATATTTAAATATAGAAATGTATCGTTAGGCGTTGTATCCATGTTTTGCTGGTTAACCGCGTTGACAGTTTTGGCGGCATTCTTGCCAAATTACTTAACGGATTATCTAAAGTTAAATTTAAATCAAATGGGCTTTATCTTGTCTGCTATTGGTTTTGGTGGCACAGTCGGGACGATATGCTTACCTGCTTTGTCAGATAAAATAGGACGAAAGGCCGCAGTGAGTTTGTCAGCTCTTGGTGGTGCGTTATCCTTGCTGATGCTAATCCGTATGGATGCTAGCAGTATGACCGCGCTATTCACGGTTGTGTTTGTTTGTGTATTTTTTATCTACAGCTTACTAGCATTAACGGTTGGCCCTATTAGCGCGGAATCTGTGCCTAAGCATTTACGTTCTAGTTCTTCGGGTATGGTCATTGGTACAGGAGAGATATTTTCTGGCAGTGTGGTATCTTTTATGGTCGGTATGGTCGCACAAGTCTTTGGTATTCAATATATTTTACATGTTGCTACTGGGGCGATGGTTTTAGGGTTCATTGTGACTCTCTTTTTAAAGGAAACTGCTCCTTCTAAAATCAACCGTCAGAACATCTAACATGATCTAGAAAAATGGGATGATAATCCCCTTGTTATCTCATAAATTTCTATCATTTCAAGAGCCTCATCTGAGGCTCTTTTTTTTAATATTACCTATCTCTTGCCAGAGTGATGATCTGACTCAACTTATTCGTAAGTTTACACCATCTTTCACGGCTAAGGTGTGAGAGATCTCTACTTTTGAGTGAGCTCTGATGTGTTAGGTCAGCCCTACTAGTTATGTTTTAAATAATTCTCAAAATGTGTTTTTATTGAAAAATCCCAAATGGTGGGATATATTGTTTTTAAAGTACAGCCATTCTCAGTTCTAGCGCCTCGCTCATCTAGCTTTAGATGTGCTTAGCGTGAAGGGGATAGGTAAGAGGCTTTGAATCATGACTATAAAAACAACTAAGTTGATTATGATCAGCGCGAGGTTTGTAAAAAATGAATATAAACAATAATAACCCAGCAAAATATTCCGATTTCTCTCTACAATTTATAAATGGCGAGTGGGTTTCCGGATCTTCATCTCGTTCCTTAGAGAATATCAATCCTTTTAACAATGACGTACTTGGTACTATCCAACTTGCTTCGTGTGATGATGTTGATAAGGCGTTTCATTGCGCTCAATCTGCACAGATATCGTGGGCAAAAAGAGATGCTGCAGAGCGAATTGGCTACATTGAGAAAATTCTTTCAATCCTGAGCAATCGAAAAGAAGAAATCATTGAATGGATTATTCAAGAGAGTGGCAGTACACGTATTAAGGCAACCCTAGAGTGGCAGAGCACTTATGCACTAACAAAAGAATGCATGAGTTACCCTGATCGTGTTGAAGGTAAAATGATGAGCCATCCTGTTAATGGCAAAAAAAGTTTTGTTTTTCGAGAAGCTCTTGGCGTCATTGGTGTCATCAGCCCTTGGAATTTTCCTCTTTATCTCAGTATTCGTTCTATTTTTCCCGCTCTCGTGCTTGGTAATACTGTTGTTGTTAAACCTGCAAGTGATACACCTGTTACTGGCGCTTTATTGATCGCCAAAATCTTGGATGAAGCCGGATTGCCACCAGGCGTTTTTAACGTCGTTGTGGGGTCGGGAAGTGAAATAGGCGATTATTTTTCAGCGCATAAAGTGCCAAGCTTAATCTCTTTTACCGGCTCTACTGATGTAGGTCGTAACGTCGGTCGAATTGCGACGGGTGGACAATATATTAAACGTATAGCATTAGAGTTAGGAGGTAACTGTCCTCTTGTTGTGCTTGATGATGCGGACTTGGAGGCCGCTGTAGGAGCAGCAGTACTTGGGCGCTTTTTGCACCAAGGTCAGATTTGTATGAGTACAAATCGTATTATTGTTGATAAGTCGCTCTATGCTGATTTTTCCGAGATGTTTGTTAAGCGTGTCCGTAATCTTAAAGTGGGCAATCCATTTGAAGCAGACACAATCATTGGTCCAATTATTAACAAACAGCAACTTAATGGCTTGCTGGATAAGATCAAGCACGCTGATGTTAGCTTAGAAAAGTTGCTTGGTGGCGAGCATCAAGGTCAGCTTTTACCACCACATATCTATGGTAATGTTTCTAATAGCCATGCGTTAGCACAAGATGAAATATTTGGCCCAGTTGTGTCTCTTATTGTTGCTGATAATGAGTCGCATGCTTTGCAGCTTGCGAATGACACCGAATATGGACTCTCAAGTGCAGTTTTTACTTCAGATATGGATCGAGGCATTAATTTTTCTCGTGGTATCGTCGCAGGTATGACGCACATTAATGACATCACAATTGACGATCAGCCGAATGCTCCTTTTGGTGGTGAGAAAAATTCTGGGCTCGGTCGTTTTAACGGCGATTATCTGGTTGATGAATTTACACGTACACATTGGATTACTTGGCAGAAAGCGCACTCGAACTATCCTGTTTAACATCTATTTGAGGCCTAGGTTGGTGAGGTCTCAATTCGAGTATTTTTTTGACTGAATGTGAGAAGAGGGAGACGATATGCAAACTGAATCCATGATGCATTTATCTACCGAAGGTATTGAAGAACAATATCGTTTATCCAATTGGGTACAGTATATTACTAATTTTGTTGGTAAGGGCCCAGATCCCTTTAAACCGGCTGAGGTAGTGCATTCTCAGCCGATTGGTAAAGGGGGATTTGAAGGTAATTTAGAAAGTGGTAGTTTAGGTAGTCTTCAGCTTTCTAGGTTGCGAGTGAGTCCTCATCGATTTAGGCGATCATTGAGTGCGCCAACCTCTTTCGCAGCCACTCCGATACTTCTCGTTGTTCAGCTGAATGGCGTCACTTGCCTAAAAAGCTCTGGAGCCAAAGAATACCTTGAACCCGGTTCTGCCTTTATTTTTGACACTCGTAATACATTTGAGATTTCAAATGATGAGTATTCAGATCAGCTTGTTGTGGCGATACCTCGTAATAGCTTATCAGTAGCGAATGGTTTTTTTAATACTTTAGGGCATAAGCTATGTAATGATCACGGCTTAACCAAGTTACTTTATGGCATGTTAAGTGAGTCTATTTTTAATTACGACTCATTGAATTTAGACTCGAAAATTAGCTTAGGTCAGTCGGTATTACAGTTGTTACCTAATATCCTAGATCAAGGAACGGTTGAAGATATTGAGATTCTTGGCACGTCGACTGATATTATTACTCAGGCGGTTAAAAATTATATTGAGCAACATCTTGATGACCCGTTGTTAACCATAGAACGGATTGCTGAAGAAAATAATTGCTCTGTAAGAACCATTCATCGATTATTTAAGCACGGTGAAATCGGCAGTGTTGGCCATTATATCTGGGATCGAAGGTTGCGAGCAGCGGCAAGAACCTTGATTGACCCTGGGTTTAGTCATTGTTCAATTACAGACATTGCTTTTAGCTGGGGATTCAGTAGTAGCGCTCATTTTAGTCGATGTTTTAAAGTATCATATGGAATGACGCCTCGGGCATATCGAAATGCCGATCTCCTTTTGAAAGGTAAGAATACATAACTAAAAAGAGTTAACTTTACTTGTCTACGATCTGAAAATTGTTTGGTGATCAGCGGTCAGTAATCGGACGTTATGACTCACTGATTTACCCAGTACACACCGCTTTCAGTAGTAAATCATCTCTTTCAAGAGGATGCCAAGTGGCGGTAGATTGGGTGCTTTTATCCGATGCTGTGAAGGATTGGGTGAAGTCGGTTCTCGCTTTTTGTACGCAATCGACAATTTGTGGAACACGTTTTGCCATGTGGCGTCGTTCAAAGAAATATAAGTCAACCAATACGAGATTGGGGTCTATTTTATTGGTTGCGGAATTGGCGACGTCGGCCGCAATAAAACGTATGGTTTGAGGGAAAACGTAGCTCCAAGGGCGCCATGGGGCTTCTTCTTGAACGGCTTTTACTACAACAACGCCTTCGGGCAATAAGCTGGCTTGGTGATCATACCATTCGTATTCTCCTTGGATTTGGAAGCCAAGCATGGCTCCGCCAGCAAAGACAGGAACCAGCCATTTAGGTGCAGACTGTTTGGTTAGCTTTCTCAATAACAGTGCGATCCCTGCGCCGCCAAGGCCGGCAAAAACGGTAGCAACGAGTTCCCAAAACATAAGTATTCTCTTAAATCTATTTATGTGGTGTGTAGTATAGAGAAGTTGGGCCTCACAAAGAAGTGAGGCCCAACGATTGGCTATGTTGGAGTTAACCTTTAATGGTCAACGGCTCCGCCAGCGCCTTGAGGATAACGAACGCTTTCAACGAGGTCTTGGATTTCTTTTGGTGGTGGCGCTGTCATCGAAGAGACAGTAAACGCGACCACAAAGTTAATCACTGCACCAATCGCACCGAATGACAATGGAGATACTCCAAACCACCAGTTGTCAGGTGTGTTGGCGAATGACGCCGTACCTGGGATAAAGAACCAGCCAAGGAACAAGAAGATATAAACCAAGGTAGAGATCAGACCCGCAAGCATACCAGCGACTGCTCCCGTGCTGTTCACACGTTTAGAGAAGATCCCCATCATGAGAGCTGGGAAGATAGAGGCTGCTGCGATACCAAAGGCCAATGCCACCACTTGCGCGGCAAAGCCTGGAGGGTTCATACCGAGATAGGTTGCTACAGCAATAGCAACGAACATGGATACCCTTGCCACTCTTAGCTCTCCTTTATCACTGATATTGGGGTTGATAGAGCCTTTGATCAAGTCATGACTGATTGCAGACGAAATAGCCAACAGCAGACCCGCAGCAGTGGACAGTGCAGCCGCTAAACCACCCGCAGCAATCAGTCCAACGACCCAACCTGGCAAGTTTGCAATTTCTGGGTTAGCCAATACAAGGATGTCACCGTTAACCGTTAACTCATTGCCAGCCCAACCACGAGCCGTTGCTTCATCTTTAAAAGCAGGCACGTCGTTATAGAATTGCACACGACCATCGCCATTTTTATCGTCAAACTTGATAAGACCGGTCGTTTCCCATGTTTGAACCCAATCAGGACGCTCAGCGTACTCAATAGGTGCCGCCGTTGGACCAGAAGGATAGATAGTGGTCAATAGATTCAAACGAGCCATAGAAGCAACTGCAGGGGCAGTTAAATATAGCAAAGCAATGAATACTAACGCCCAACCAGCAGACCAACGAGCATCGGCTACTTTAGGAACCGTGAAGAAACGAATGATAACGTGTGGTAGACCAGCTGTACCTATCATGAGGGATAGAGTGAACAGAACCATGTTGAGTTTGTTATCTACATCCGCTGTGTAATCTCTAAAACCAAGTTCACGAACCACTTCATCTAGTTTCTGCAATAAAGGCATACCGGATTCTGTGTGGTTAGAGAAAAGACCAAGAGCAGGGATAACCGAGTCTGTTAGTTGTAAGGAGATGAATACCGCAGGAATCGTATAAGCAATGATCAATACCACATACTGTGCAACTTGGGTGTATGTGATGCCTTTCATGCCGCCTAATACGGCATAAAAGAATACAACCACTGCCGCGATCAGAAGGCCTGTATTATTATCTACTTCTAAGAAGCGAGAGAAGGCCACGCCTGCACCAGTCATTTGACCGATAACATAGGTTACCGAAGCAATGATTAAACAAGCCACCGCGACGAGACGGGCGGTGCTGCTGTAGAATCGATCACCGATGAAGTCTGGCACAGTAAACTTGCCGAATTTACGCAAGTACGGTGCGAGCAACATCGCCAGTAGTACATAACCTCCAGTCCAGCCCATTAAATACGTTGAGTTAGCATAACCGCCTGCCGCGATTAAGCCTGCCATAGAAATAAAGGAGGCTGCAGACATCCAGTCCGCTGCGGTTGCCATACCGTTTAATACCGGATGGACACCACCGCCTGCGACATAAAACTCTTTTGTCGACCCGGCTCTAGCCCAAATAGCAATACCGAAGTAAAGCGCAAAGGAACCACCGACGAACAATAGGTTGATAGTGAATTGATCCATACGATTTACTCCTGAAGGCCAAATTCTTCATCAAGTTTGTTCATTCTCCAAGCGTAGAAGAAGGTCAACAAGATGAATACAAGGATAGAGCCCTGCTGAGCAAACCAGAAACCTAGGTCGGTTCCTCCGATTTGAATGCCTGAGAGCATAGGACGAAGTAAAATGGCACAACCATAGGATGCTAGCGCCCAAACCACCAAGCTACCCAATATGAGTCTTAGGTTGGCTTGCCAGTATTTTTCTGCATTAATGTTATGATCTGACACGGTAGATCTCCTTATAATTATTTTTATACGCCCTGTTAATTTAGCAGGCGTTTGTCTAATAAGAAGTCAGACTTTAGTCGCATAGTGTGATTTTTAACCGCGATGTCTTTGTGCGTGAATCGTGTAATAAAAACGAGAAAATAAGAGTGGATACAATGTATAAAGAGATTAAACAGAAGATTCTTTCGGTTTGCGCAGAAAAAATCAGGAAAAAGGGTGAAAACGTTCAGGTATCGTTTTATGCTTTTTTTGCTAATAAAAACGATGATCCAAAGACCTTGATGGCGATTGCTCGCTGGTGGATAGAAGGACATCAATTGAATCATTTTGAAAAAGCCACCAAAGTTTATTCCTTGGTCGCATCACTTGATGATGCCTCTGCCTTTCAATTGCCTGCAGTTCAACAAGACAAAGGTCTCAATCACCTGACCTTGAGTGTTACCAATCTTGAGGCTTCACTTTATTTTTATTGTGATCTGCTTGGTTTTAAAGGTGAGGTTCGCTGGAATACGGGGGCTTACTTGTCGTATGGCAATTGTTGGCTCTGTTTGTCATTAGGTGAAGCGAACCCCAGTCAGGACTATACGCATTTTGCTTTTAGCTTTAGTGCTGAAGCCATGTCTTTTGTCCAGCAAAAGCCTGGCTTTTCAGCTGTCAAACAATGGCAAGCGAACACCAGCGAAGGCGATTCTTTATATATTGAAGATCCAGATGGTCACAAACTGGAGTTGCATTCTGGGTCATTATCAACAAGGCTTGCTGCAATAAAAGAAAAACCTTACGACGATTTGGTATGGCTTAGATAAAGCGATACTATGACGTCATTATAAGTAACGCATTTAGCCAGACGATCAGTAGGAGTAAATGGATGATTCAGGCCATTTTTGTTGCCAAAAAATCCGCTCAGTCTCAGGTGGAGATCGATGCTGTCAAAGTAGATATGGGCAAGGGAATTGTTGGCGACCGTTATTATGGCAAAAAGGGCAGTGACGGCCCTAATATTACCTTTGTGGAAAGTGAAGAAATCGCCGCTTTTAATGCAAACTTCGGCCAAAATATTGGTCTTTCTGCCACCAGACGAAACATAGTGACCCAAGGTGTGCGACTGAATCAGCTGGTTGGGCAAGAGTTTTCCATTGGTGACGTCCGTTTTTATGGCGTGGAATTGTGCGAACCCTGTGCTTCGTTTGGTAAGTCGTTAGCGAACGACTCTATATCCTCACCGCAGGTAGTGAGAGCTTGGCTACGCCGCGGTGGTTTGCGTGCCAATGTTTTGAGTACCGGTATTTTGCGAACAGGCATGCAGTTTAATTTGATCCCAAGAAACAGCAAATAGTGTTTCTTGGGATCAAAGGGCTAGATAGTTAAGCCAAGTCTGTTGCCAAAACAAAGCGTTTAATATCGTTAAACTCTGCATTAAATGGTTGAGTTTGCGGTTGATACTTCCCTGCCAAGCAGTCATTTACAACAGCTTCAGCGGCTATTAAATAAGCTATTTTATCTTCAGGGCTTGGCTTTGCTGCCTTGCTTGGTGATGTCCACAATAGATCATTGAGCGATTGTGGTGTCATCGATTGACCTTGGAAGCGCCACAAATCGCTTTTTTGATCGTAAGCGTAATAGGGCAATAACGCCGTGCCATGTATCGCAACAAAGTCGATGGCGTCTAAAATAAATGTGGCTTCTGCTACATCTAAGAAATAGTTCAAATTGAAACGAACCCAACCTGGTTTTACAAGCCTCTCGCCTTTTTTTATCGCCTCTTGGATTCGTTCAGACTCCGCTTTGCCAATGCCCAATAGTTGGTGTCCATAAGGGCCAGCGCAAGAGCAACCACCGCGAACTTGAATACCAAATAAATCGTTTAGTAATGCGGTGATAAAACCGTGATGCAAATAGCCAATATCCGTTTTGATGCGAAACGCGGTAATGGACAAGCGTGCGGCTTGATCGTGTCCTAGCCGCTTAATTCTTGGGTGGTTCTGCCAACGCTGGTCGATCATCTGCACCAACTCATGTTCACGCGCTTCGATAGCGTTTTCGCCAACGGCTTGTTTGAGTTGAAATACCAAACCGGCGCGAATCGATTCGACAATACTGGGGGTACCGCCTTCTTCTCGGCGTTCGCCAACGGGCAAAAATGTATGGTCTTTTGGGGTAACAAAAGATACCGTGCCACCACCAATTAGACTGGGTTTAGCGTTGTGAATAATGGCTTTTTTAACCACTAAAATCCCTGGCGTGCCTGGGCCGCCAATGAATTTATGAGTGGAGAAAAAGATCGCATCTTTAGCCAGATCTGAGGACGCATTTGGGTTCATATTCAGTGCAACATAAGGCGCTGCTGCTGCAAAATCCCAAAAAGCCAACGCTTGGTAGCGATGGAGCAAGGCGGTAATAGCATCTTGATCACATAAAATGCCTGTGACATTGGACGCAGCGCTGAAACTACCGATAAGACGTTTACCTTGTTTAGCTTGCAACTCTGTTTCTAAAGTGTTGAGACACACACCACCGTCAGTAGATTCGGCAATACGTATCACTTCAACGCCCAATTCTCGCCATGGTAATTCATTTGAATGGTGTTCATATGGGCCAATGAAAACGCAGACTTCAGACTTTTCAGTCGGACTCAATTGACGCAGACCTAATTGGCTAATCAAGGTGTTAATCGCGCTGGTGGCACCGCTGCCACAAAATATGACTAGGTCGTCTTCACTGGCATTAACGGCTTGTCTGATTTGTAGGCGTGCTTGTTCGCGAAAGGCGGTTGTTTGTTGACCGGTGGCATTGGCTTCGGTGTGTGTGTTGGCATAAAGCGGTAAGACATGTTGACGAATGGCGTCTTCGATAAAGTCTAGACTGCGACCCGAGGCGGTGTAGTCGGCGTACGTCAAAGTTCTGGCGCCAAAAGGTGTTTGTATTTGCGTGTTTTTACCAATAATGCCATCACGAATGCGGGCAAACAAAGCGTCTTTATCTAATGACGGATTGGTTTTTTGGTCGGTTATGTTCTCTGCGGCAGCAATGGACATGTTTCTTTCCTTTTTGGCTTGCCGCATGGAGAAATACTGTTGTCACTTTGATTGCATCGGATTGGGCAAGGGCAACTGAGTTGTCCACTTAATTTGCTCCATCGCGAAGTTTGAGGTGACGTCAGTTAATGCGGTGGCACTAATCAAACGTTTATAAAATTTGTCGTACGCTGGAATGTCTTTTACCAACACACGAAGTAAGTAGTCGTATTCCCCTGCCATGCGATAAAACTCCACCACTTCAGGGAACTCGGCAACAACGCGAGCGAAATCTTCTGCCCAATTTGCATCATGCTGATTGGTTTTCACTTGAACAAAAACTGACACGCCAAGCCCTAACTTGTCCGCGTCTAAAAGCGCGACACGACGTTTAATAAACCCCGCATTTTCGAGCTTTTGAATTCGTCTCCAGCAAGGGGTTTTTGATAGACCAACTTGCTGAGCCATCGACTCTGTGGAAATACTATCATCACTCTGAATTAAGGCAAGTAGTTGCAAATCTATCTCATCTAAGTGCATTTTGTTCTCTTTATGGTTGTTTTATTGGGAAAATTTTTCATATTCTCTCGTTTTTTCTGGAGCTAAGCAATATGGTTTCTTGAAGCATCAATTAAGAGGAATCCTGTTTTCTCTAACAAAAAGAAATTATTTTCGAAAAGATTGTTTTTTATAAGAAAAAAGGATTTTTAAGGGCTAAATGTCAGGGAGGGTTAAAGTTTATGGTCCTTGTATTTCTATGTTATTCCGCCTCTTTATAATCGTGCTTGACCAAATGTTAAGGTCAATGTGGAACAACAAAATTTGGATATAGCGATTAAAGGAGTATTAAATGATTGCGCAAAGTGCTGCTCGTATTATTGGTATTGGATTTCTGTCGAGTCTGGCACTTGCTGGTGAGTCAGTGTCTGTACCAGATGAGGAAATGGCAAGACAGCGACAAGCGTTAGAAATGAACGCAAAAGAGCAGGGAGCCGGGCCCCAATCCCCTCGGGATATTGATATCAAGTTTGGGCGTCATGAAAAACGCTTTGCCAATGCACCAGCTGTTAATGAAATGAATCTTTGTAATATTCATTTCCATAAAAATGCGGAACACAAAGGTGGAGAGTTTACTCGTTATGCGGGCAATGGTGATGGCAAGGGCTACCAAACGGGTTACCTTTATACAGGTCAACTTAATCAAGCTGAGTTAACGCCTTTAAAAGGTGGTGCTGTGTGCAAAAGTAAATATAGCGAAGTTATTCCGGGCGATACCATCGAATTGCATTATGTTTATTCCACAGCGCAAGTTAAACCAGGGCCAACACTTGGGGCCTGTATCAACAAAGGGGAAGCTATACCAAAGCTACGTGTTGAGTCACTCGTGTTTGTGGCAGTGAATGATCGCAATGCCCTAGATTTTAGAGATATGGCTGCGCACCAAGTTCGAAATGGATTTTATCAAGCGACTGATATTCCAAATAACATGGGACAATCAGTTACCTATGCAGGTTCAACAACAGGTCCTTCTTACAATGAAAAAGCCTCGCCTTTTGAAGTGACATGGAATGTTCGACCTAAAGTCGCCAAGGTTGATATTCAATCAATGGGAGCCTGGTGTGATAGCCAAAATGTATATCAAGAGGATCACGCTCATGGTGTGCGAAACTTGGTTACGAACCCTGATTTACTTTCGGAAATTTCCGCTGATGAGTAAATAAACTCAAATTTATAGGTGTGTAAATCCCCCTAATTTTTGCAGCAAGGCCCTCGTTTTTGAGGGCTTTTTTAGTTCTTCTTGAAATGCTTCTACCTGAATCAAAAGAAATGTTATATCATAACATTTCTTTTTTGGAGGCCGTCATGAACAATGAGACAAAAAAATTACCTGTTACCGTGTTATCTGGCTTTTTAGGGGCCGGTAAAACAACTGTATTAAGTCATATACTGAATAACCGAGATGGTCTGAAAGTGGCGGTTATTGTGAATGATATGAGTGAAATCAACATTGATGCCGCAACCATCAAACAGGAAGTATCGCTAAATCGCAGTGAAGAAAAACTCGTCGAAATGAGCAATGGTTGTATCTGCTGTACCTTACGGGAAGATTTGCTTATTGAGGTGCGAAAGCTAGCGGAAGACAATCGTTTTGATTACTTGGTCATTGAGTCTACTGGTATTTCTGAGCCATTGCCTGTGGCCGAGACATTCACTTTTGCCGATGAAGAGGGGATCAGTCTTTCGGATATTGCTCGTCTTGATACCATGGTGACCGTGGTTGATGCGGTTAATTTCATGAAAGACTACGATGAAGCTATGTCTTTACAAGAAACGGGCGAATCCCTTGGGGAAGAGGATGAGCGAAGTGTGGCGGACTTGTTAATTGATCAAGTTGAGTTTGCTGACATCATCTTGATCAGCAAAACGGATTTAATAGGTGAAACAGAATTAAGACAGTTAGAGTCCATTCTACGAAGCTTTAATACAGAAGCTGATATTGTTCCTATTCAGCAGGGTCAAATTGAGCCAAAACGTTTGTTGGGAACCCATAAATTCAGCTTCGAAAAAGCTCAGCAAGCGGCAGGTTGG
>Ga0070753_1000186_pt1 | contig 38604 bp, 55 predicted proteins | sample VirMetDEL_Aug_31_FD_77441 | JGI IMG/M metagenome (GOLD analysis project Ga0070753, IMG submission 77441) | Aqueous microbial communities from the Delaware River and Bay under freshwater to marine salinity gradient to study organic matter... | ecosystem: Environmental > Aquatic > Marine > Coastal... | reverse complement strand
TACCTCAATGCCCTCAATAGTTCCGCTAAACGTCGCCCCATTAATAGAAGCGTCGGTGAGGGTCTTATTTGTGAGGGTCTGAGTGTCGGTCGTACCCACCACAGCCCCGGTGATCCCGTGAACAGCGGTGGAAGCGTTTACGTGAGCGTTCGCTTCATCAGCGTCCGTCGCCGTGAACACATGCTCAGCCTCCGCGCCAATACTGTGCGCTGAGATCGTCGTACCGTCTGCCCCCCGACCAGTAGACAAGCCACTTGAGTACACGGTGATTGTGTTTCCGGTACGAGATGAACAGAGAATCTTTTCCTCAGTAGGCAGATTCCGGTTCACAACGATGTAAAAAGGGCCGGGAGAACCAGTAGGCCAATTAGCCAGATCATCACATTCAATAGTGAGATCACCTGTCGTACCACCAAGAGCAACAGTTAGGTACGCTGGCTTAGCGCCACCACTATACGAGCGCCTCATTACTGAACCTCCTCTAACACCATAAGCATCGTACCTTGCCAGCCGTTACCCGTAGTCGATAGCCGCTCCGGTTGCCACAAAAACTCACGAGCCATAACCTGATACGCCTGTCCAGACTCCTGATACTGAAAAACCGTGCCATTCTGAACCAGACCTACAAGAGCATTTTTATCTTCTACTGGATTACGCGACTCAATTACACCATTAATATCCACATCGTCAGCAAGAATCACAGGGACATCCCAACGGGACGCTTGCCCCCTCACGGGAAAAGCGCGAATCTCCCACCTCGTAGGGATAGGACCCTTCGTGTTATCCAACGGGCAGCGAGTCAGAACATACCGTAGATTCACGCGAGAGAATTTAATACCAGAAAGATTTAAGTTGTCGCTGCGAATTCCAGTACCAGTATTGATTCTGCCGTACCGACCAAACGGCGAGTCGTCAAAAGCAAGATCAAGGTATGCGATACCAGCGCAGTCAGGAATCCACTTCAACTGCATATATAACGCCGACTTTAGATCCTCCACGCTAAAAGACATAGTTCCCTGTGTCATCCAGCCAGCCGGAACCTTATCGTCCGTGTTGTACCAGACACCGCCGCCTTCGATAGCAAAAACAGTACGGCCTAGCCAAGTGACACATGACATGACAGGGGCCGCTGCTTCCGTCCATGCGGCAACGTCGTTCGCGTAAGCCGGGGTGAGGTTAGTTGTCGTAAACGTTGTCAAGTCAAGGCGACCAAGACCGGGAACAGGAGTAGTTGGAAATGTAGTTACTTGATCGTTCTGAGTCGGAACATAGCCGGGGTCCATGCTAGAAATTCCGTACCACACAAACCTGTCCTGACCCTCAAAACACTTCACAGGCTCATCAGTCGGGATGATCGCTCCCAGCGTTAGGTCGCCGTTAGCGTCGGGCTGTGCCATACGCACACCCTTATTTGTGCCAATAAACACAAACCCAAGATACGATTCAATCTTATAACCGATCTCACCATCCGGTAATTCAACAGCGACAATCGCTGGATTCAGCGCAGTCGCGTCATCCTGAATTGTCACCTTATGCACAACCCACTTATCGCCAACGCCGCCAAGGACATAAATTGCTTGCGGCCCCTCACACGCTGACTCCCAACGAAACGCAGGATCAGGATGCGTATAAACCGTTGATACTTGGTTATTTGCCTTAACCCACTTCAAGACGTTTTCTTGACCGCACAGAAAGAAATCTTTTTCCCACGCAATGAAGTTCGCGCCAGTAAGAGCAGAGTTGTAATACTGGACAGGAGAACCAGCCGGGTCATCAAGTTTGTAAATGATGCCTTGGTCGTTCAATGTGAGGATGCCATCGCCACGGTCAGCAATATCAATAATCGGATCAGACCCAATACTCACGCTTGCCGCTAGTGTTCCGAAGTCTGAGTACCAGTAAGTCATGTGGTCATCGGCTGTAACAAGAACGAGATACCCGTCATGCAAAGTCAGCCAAGTCTTACCAGTCGTTGCACGCAACTGTTCTGTCGCTGGCAGCAAACCAAACTGCCACGGAGTCCACGGATCAATACCAAACGAATCCTCATACCTAGTAAGGATCGCATCATCACGGTCAAGGTTTGATTGACCCGCACCAGACTTCCAGTTAGACGACTGCTGCCGCCAGACATTCTGAGGCAACAACAAAAGATCACGATTATCTGTTGTGTTCCTCTGTTGCAACACATCTAATGACCGTTGCGCGTAACTATTTGACCTAGTATCAATCGGATAAATCTTGCCATTGATTGCTACCTGAGAACCGCCAATGTTAGAGATAGCGGAAGTTCCACTATCACCGCCGCCAAAGTACGGTTCATCAAATGGCTGAGTTATTTGAGTGCTCACTAAATTCCCCTAAAAATAGGAACACGGTTAATGAGCCGAGCCATCTCCTCTTGAACACGATTTCTATACTCACGATCCAACTGCGATGCAATAGAACTATTACTCGACACAGGAACTTCATCAGGTCTACGAGAATCACCTTGAGTAGTAATTTGAGTACGTCGAGATTCCGTAGTACGCAACAGGGTCGCTGCCGCACCAATCGACGGAATATCCAGCATCGTTTCCGACAACCCACAATCAGCGACAGGATCATCACTTAAATCAGTAGCCAGCGTGAACGGGGAACGGTAAGTAAACTCAACCTCCGTGCCAGCAGGAATACTAATAAGAATACGGACAATGTTCTGTTCTGTGCTGTACACCCAACGGTAGTAGCGAGGAGCGAGATCGTTCCATACATCTGTTGTACCGGGCCAACGCCACCGCACACGAGCAAGACTCGTCATACCAGCAGCAGCGGTAGGGACGGTGTATGTCTGGTAGGTCGGATCAACGTCAGCAACCCAAGTGCCCAACTTATACAAGCCATTGTCAGGGCTAGACAGGCGACGCAACTGATCGTTGATAGCGTTAAAAGCGAACCAGTCAGTCATCCGTGGGCGCACATACACAATGTCGCCAGCAGCGACAGCGTTCTGCGGAGAACCGTCATAACCGGGAATAACAAACACAACGTTGTCTGTCGAGTACACACCCTTGACAAACCACACATTGAGGCCGCTCGATAGCAGCATCCCTCGCTGAATACCATCAACACCCAACTCAAGTTGGATACTTGTTTCACCCGCGCTAGCAGAAGTCTGGATCATATTTAGATTTTCAGTCATACTCCCATACACGCGCCTGCGTGTATCAGAGACAAGATCAGCGATAGTTGCCACTACATACCTCCGAGGAAGAAGATCGCGGGAGTTGGATCAGTAGTAATCTCAGCCCACGAAGCAGTAGAACCATCCGTCGTCAAATACTTCCCGCCATTACCAGACTGATCCGGCAACGCATCCACGTTCGCTAGTTCCGTCTGCACATACTCAGTCGTAGCGATCTGTGTCGTGTCCGTGCCCTGAGCCGCTGTTGGAGCAGCAGGAGTACCCGTGAACGTAGGCGACGCGAGCGGGGCCTTAGCCGACAAATCTGTCGTCAAGTTTGTGACCTGAGACTGAGCAACCGTGATTGCGTCAGACCCACCAGAAGCATGAGAAGCAGCGTGAGCGGTCGGCGTACGGGCATCCGTCAAGCGAGAGTCGCTATTGACAACCGCTGTGCCCGTGATCTGCGACGGAGCAAGTTCTAGTTCGTCCGATCCTCCCGACTCGTGGGAAGTGGCATGAGCGAGAGGAGTACGAGCATCAGTAAGTCGGGAATCGCTATCCACGACCGCAGTACCTGTGATCTGGTTAGGCGCGAGTGTGAGGGCATCAGTTCCACCAGATTCGTGACTCGTTGCGTGTGTAGTAGGAGTACGAGCATCCGACAAACGAGAATCAGTCGTAACAACCAAAGCACTCGTATCAGCAATGCCATGCACCGCTGTCGTATCCGCGTTATGCGTACTAACAGCACTATCCGCATACGACTCAGCATTTGACTGAGCGGTAGCAGCAGCACCAGAAGCGTCATACAAATCAGAAAGCGTCACATCACCCGTACGGCTATCTACCGATGAGACAGGCGGGGCAGCACCAGCAGGAATCCACTCCGTGTCATAGTCAGCGTTAGAAGCCTTAGCCAACACGTAACCATCAGAGCCACCAGCGACAACGCCGTAGCCCGTTGGCCCGCGATCACCCTGATCACCCTTTGGCCCCTGTGGACCCTGACTACCGGCTGCGCCAGTTGCACCAGTCGCGCCACGAGGAATAGTGAAATTAAAGACAGCGTTCTGAGCAGTACCAGAATTAGTGACAGCAGCGTCGCTACCAGCAGCACCAGTATTAGTAGAACCAACCGACACACTTGCGTTAGCGCCAGCAGCACCCGGCGTGCCCGGCTCACCCTGCGGCCCCTGAGGTCCAGCAGCAATGTTTTCAACCGCTGAGTTCAGCGTATTGATAGCCTCAATAACAAGATTGATGTCATCAGCAGGAGCGCCATCACCGGGGTCCTTATTCGGTGTGGGTAGATTCAAGTCAGCCATCTACGCTCCTAGTTGTACTGAGTGTCGTAATCTTCTGCGTACACATTACCCGTATACACATTGCGCCAAGTGTAACCAGCCGCAGTTAGCGCGTTGTATGCGAATGAACCAATATCTGTCCGATAGTCAGTCCCACCATAAATGAAAGTATGAACACTATCGGCTTGGATTTCGTCATTCTCGAAAGTCTCACGCTCAACCACCGAACCATCGTTATAGACCAAGATGCTGTGCTGGGACGGCGGCGGCAGGAAAAACTGCCACAACGGGCTAATCCCATACCCTGTAACGGTACGAGGATTACTCGTTGATCGACCAAGCAACTGCACCTGAACTGTCACTTACGCTTCCTCCGAACAGCAGCATTATCCACAAGATTCGGATACGGACGACCAGCCTTCTTAGCGCGAGCCTTAGCCGCCTTCTTCTGAGCAGCAGTCAAAGGCGTAGACCGCTTCTTAGGAGACTTCTTCTCCCAAAACGGCTTCGCCTTCTTCGCGTAACTCTTAGTCACGAACTGGCCCAAACCCTCAGGCATTACTTCTTCGGAGTCCCATGACTGGTGACCTTCGTGGTCGAACGACCACCATTAGGCAGCACCATCACAGGGGACTTCTTATCGTTCGGAATCGAACAACCACACTTCATACACATCAGCAATCCCACGCCCTCAACGACTTGTTAATCCGACTGTTCGGGTCCCTCGCTGTCTTAGCCGAGGTGTTACGTTTCTTCATGCCCTCCATACGGGCACAGAATGATCTCCTACGCGCAGCGGCTTTAGGCGACTTCTTAGCCTGAGCCTTCTTCACCGGGGGCTTAAGTTTCCCACCAGTAGCCTTGTTGTAAGACGCGCGGCCTTTAGCGTTCAAGCCCCCCTTAGGGTTCTTACCCGCTTTCCGCTGCCACGCAGGAGACTTAGCCACTAGTACGGCCTATTACCCTGCTGGCTCTTAATACGACGATTCATTTTGCCGACCTTGGCATCCTGCTTCTTTGCAGCGCCAGCAGTCTTGCGCTTAGGCTTACCAGCCTTAATGCGTTCGGCATTGACCTTACGCATACGCGCACCGCGAGAGTCATCCTTGTTAATGGCCTGCTTTGCCTTAGTCATTTTAGACTTGGCGTTAGACTTCCTCATCATTGCCATTACTTTTTCCTCTTTCGACTCATCCCCGCCTCGCTCATAGCGATAGCGACGGCCTGCTTACGGGACTTAACCTTCGGTCCCTTCTTGCTACCCGAGTGCAACTTGCCCTTCTTATATTCACGCATCACAGTCGCAACCTTCTTAGCGCCACGCTTCTGCATAAATACTCCTCAGGTAGTGGGGCTGTCCCCTCCCCCGGCTTGTGGCTGAGGGAGGGGACTCAACGAACTACGGCTTGAGGCCGGTGTCCGTATCGATGTGCAGCAACGCCTCAGCACGGAAAATGCTGTAGCCGACCAGGTGATACCAACCAACGCTGGCGAAACGACGCAACTTGTCCACAATCGGCGACACAACGGTCTTGGGGTTGGGGCCGAATCCGGCAGCCGAGGAGAACGCCTTAGCAAGCGCCTCAGCACCCATCAGGTAGCCCTGACCCTGATTGGTGAGGTGGTTGTTCACGATGATGCGAACACCTTCGTAAGTACCGATCTCACCCATGAAGATGCTGTTACCGCCAGCACCCTCGTTACGACCAACCGTGTAGCGCCAGCCCGTGTCCGTGGACTCAGACTTGAGGTGCTGAGCCTGATACGGGGACACGACAGCGACGTAGTTGCCGCCGCGCATCGGACGCACGTTCGCTGCTTGAAGGCGAGCGACACCCTCACGGAGCAGAGCGCCAGTCAGGTACGAGCCAGCGCCCGCACCGATGGTGCCAACCGTGGCGGTGGAGGCATCGTCGTAGGTGACGGTGGAAGCATCGAGGGCCACCCGAGCGAGGGTGTCAATCGAAATACCAGCGTTGTAGCCGACGCGCTCCGCGATCAGCGGGTCCATAGCAATCATGCTGGTTCCACGGATCAGGGCGGTGTTGGTGACAGCCGTGCCGTACTCGCGCATGGACACGGTGAGTGCCTTGCTTGAGAGGGTCACGGAATCAACGTCGATGTTCTCAAGCAGCGGAGTGGTCTGCTCGCTGATGTCATCAACGAAGGAGAAACGAACCGAGCCGCCACGATGGGTCGTGTTCGACGCACGCACGGTAGCGAACTGGTCAAAGATCAGTTCCGGGCGCAGCGCCGGGTAAACGGCGAGGTCGTAAGCCTTGGTAACGAACTGCGAACCAAGGGTAATGTCCACGACCGGGGCCGGGGCATTGATGGATAGAGGACCCGCAGCGGTGACAACTTCACCGGGCGAGTACATGGGGCTAGTCGCGGGGCCGTTCTGGTTAGACCCCGGAGTTCCGGTTCCTGCTGGCATTTGAGTTTCCTTTACTGTTCAATCCCAATTGGGATGCCGTATTGACGAACAACATCCAAGAACGCCTCAACGCCGCCTTCTTCCATTGCCGTTTCCATTCGGCTCAACGCTGCCTCCTCAGTAACGTCCTCAGGCATCGCTCCTGCTGACGCTGCCATCACCCTCTGCTGACCCTCCGCGTTCACGGGGGGCTGTTCAGGTGCGGCTTCCTGCTGATTGGCGAGGAACCCAGCCTCAATCGCTGCTGCCTTAATAGCGTCGGCCTCCAACTCGCCCTCATAACCCTTGATGAAGTAACTCATCCGGGGGTCATCGAGCGTGATGCCAGCCCTAGCAAAAGCCAGTTCGCGCTTGAGACTGTTCAGTTCGGCTTCCAACTTCTTTGACTTATTAGCGGCCCTACGAAGATTAGGGATGCTGTTCTCGTCCTCGTTGGAGTCGAAGTCGTCGTCTGTGTAGTTATCGGACATTGTTCTTCCCTTCATTGCTTACGCGAATTCCACGGGAGTATGGATTCGGAGCGTGCTTGACTAATGACATGACCAATTCAATTACGCAGGCATGGCGGTCGGACCAGCCCGGTCAGGTGAGCCGCTAGCACGCCCCTTCTCAGGGGGCCAACAATCGCTCTACGCAGATAGTACCTTATTAGGGTGCTGACGCGGTAGACAACCCACCAACGCCCTCGCGTGTCGCAACGAAGCCGCCGCCTTGCTGGAACTGTCCCCTTCTTGACCCAGCAATCCGCTCAATCTGTTGAATGTTCTGTTGATCCCCAAATTGAGCGCCAACAAGGGCTTCACGGCTAGCCGTTTCACCTCGACCCATTGTGAATACCTGCTGGCGTGCCGCTGCCCCAAATGCCCGATTTGCCTCATCTGGTGTGACTCCACGCTGGGCAAGGTTCTCAGCCATCTGAACGTCAATGCCAAACTGCTGACGGGCTGCCTCTGTGCCGATACGGGCTGCCGTGTACCGCTTCTGCAACATGGTTTCCGTGGTGTCGGGATCGAGGTAGAACGAGATTAGGTCGCCGTTCTGTACTCCGTAGTAGTCGCGGAGGATAGACATGGTTTCTGCTGGGGTAGTGGCTACTGCCGTCGCTGCCTGCGACATCCGATCCACTATCTCAGAAGCAGACGTCCTATTACCAATGTAATCAGCAATACGATTTTTAGTAAAAAGGTCTGCATTAATACCGTACCTCTGAGCCGCCTCATTCACCGTGTTCCTGTAAGCAATGTACTGCAACTCAGGACTCTCACCAGCAAAAATGCCATCCCTAATAAACTCATCAATACGCGGGAAAGCATTGAGATACTTCTGGCGAGCAGCCTTACCAGCGTCGCTCGTATCCGTCCCATAACGGAGAGCCTGAATAATCTCAGTTGGACTAGCGCCACGGTTGTACAAACCAGCAGCCCACGACCCAAGGCCTTCTATCCCAAGAGCGTTACGGAGAACATTCTCCATGATCTGCAAAGCAGAAAACGCGGCAGGAGGGGGTGTGTAAGTAGCAACTGCTTGACCAGACGCTGCCGTCCCAGCGTAAGGACCAGTACCACGCTCCTTATGCCAAGCGTCATTAGCCGCAGCAATTCTGGCTCCCTCCTCATTGCGAGCCTGAACTATGGCAGCCCGTTCAGCGTCAGTAGTAGCAGCGTTGTACTGCTGGTCGTAAACATCATTCCACGCCATTACAGCCCCTTACGCCATTCCAAAGGCCGACAGCAATTCATCAGCCAACTCTGTGTATTCCTGCCGTGCCCTAACAGTACGGTCATATCCATACTTAGGGTCAGTACGCAGCGACCTAATCCACTCATCACGCGACAATGGGCCATCAGCGCCGTTAAGAGCGTTCTGCCACATCGGATCAGTAATTTGCATCTGAGCCACGCTAATACCAAGCAACTCAGAAGCATCCGACAAATACGGTTGCATAATCGTAGACAAATCGCTCTGATCCAAAAGATCAGCAACCTTCGGGTACAGAGTCTTAGCCTGCTGACGGAAAACGTCACGCTGACTATCCAACCAAGTGCGCCAATCCCCACCCATCTTAAGAGCCTCACGCGCCTTCATCTGAATATCAGATTCGGTCATCGTAATTCCGTAAGAGCGAGCCAACTGACGCAACTCATCCAGAATGTTTCCAACCTGACCCGTGACAGGCTGCTGAGTACCCTCAGGGGTTGTACCCGGCATAGTGAAACGCTCAGAGATAAATGCCAAAGCATCGTTATCTGTTAGACCAGAGCGCACAGATTCACGAGCAAACTTAGCAATTTCCTCATCGCTAATCTGCACGCCAGACATCATCACCTGACGCTTAAGAGTTGCCTCCCTATCAGTAACCTGCTTGAGCAAATCCTCGTTCTTAGGGCCAACAATCTGAATATCAAAGTTAGCCTGCGTGTCATTAGTGCTTTGACCAAACGCAGTATTTTCCTCAATGTACCGATTCAGAACCTCTTGGGGCCAGTCGTTATCAATAGCCAACTGGATAGCAGCACGAACGTCCTCGTTCTGCGTAAGAAAGTTGTCGCTAAAACCATAACCCTCAGCGGTCATAGAGGGTTCAACAGTAGTGTCCGGGGCAGAAGTAGTCTGCTTAGTAATATTGCCCTCAGCGTCATACTCATACTCAGTCGTCGTCTGGCTCTGCTTCTTCTTATACTTACGACGCTCCTGAGCAGTTACGGTCCCGTCCTTGTCCTTATCCATCCGGGCCAGTTCATCGTCATATTGATCTACAACCGTGTCCTTGTTGTAGTCAATCTGCTGCGGATTAGCCTTGCTCATGCCAGCCCTCCAAGGCTATTCAAGTAACCCATCAGATAATCAGTCTCACGCTTCGCTGTCATCGGAGCGCCACCACCAATATCGGCAGCAAACTCCCGAGCCAACTCCTGCGGATCAACAGCACCCGGAGTAGTACGAGCCACAGCGCGAGTACGGTTTCCATTAACCGTCGTGCGAGTAACAGTCTTAGTCGGGTCCTTAGACTCAGCCTCATTCAGCGCCGCAACAAAGTCAGCAAGTTCTTGCTCAGTTGGGCGACGACCAAGCGCCTCTTGCAGCACAGCCGTCAGAATTGTTCGAGCCTGAGCCATAGAAGTCTGGTTGTAAGTGATCTGCGTGTACACGGTGTTCTTGCCAGCGCCACCACCACCGCCGCCACCGCCTTGCGTTTCCTTAGCCTTAACAGCAGCATCAAGATAGAGAGAAGCCTGCTCCTCCCAAGTCGTACCATTGATATTGGCCTTCTCCATAAGACCCTGCATCAGTTGGTAATCCTTCATAGAAAGATTGCCAAGCGTGACAACATCATTCGTGTCATACAGGCGAGCCTTAATCATGGTTCGCTGGAACTTTTTAATGCCTTGAATACCCATATCGCTAAACACCGTATCGAGCGAATCAGGGGTGTAAAGAGGCTTACGAATCTGCCTACTCAACCTGTCCCGGTACTTAACCCATTCCTCATACGGAGCATCATCAGCAGGCCGCTTAGGGGTAGGAGTAACAATCTGCCCCGGCTCAAGGCCAAGGTACTCCATGCCATTCGTGCCCCAACGCAACGTAGTTGAACCATCAGGGTTTTCTTCCTCAACAGGCTTGCCCCACACTTCCTCAGCAACCTGCGCCTTACGCGCACTAAACGAATTCTCAAGAGCATTAACCTCGTCGTAGATTGAGATATAGCCCATGCCAGCGGTGCTACCAGCGCGCGAAACCTGAGAACCCGGCTGAGCAGCAGCAGCAACATCCTCCTGAGAAGGAGTTTCAACCTGCATCAACTTCTTATACTCGTAGCCAATAATGTTGCCGTTGCCATCCATCACAGGATGCTGACTGTAACCCCGACGGTCAGGGCCACGAGCAGTCATCAAATCAGTAGGACGCTCCGCAGACGGCTCAATGGGATTACCCATCGGATCAGTCGTGATATTAAAATTCGGGGCAGGGCTAGCCATAAAGTTAGTGAACCGATCCCACAGGCTAGGAGCGTTTGCTTCCTGATACATTTGGTACATCTTCATTGCGTCTTGCTGCGACATACCCGCTTCGATATACCCACCAATTGCTGCCTGCTGTGCCTGCAAACGAGCAGCATCAGCCTGACGGCCAGCATCCATCTGACCACTCTCAATCGCAAACTGCTGCGCCTCTAGCCTGCGAGCCTGCGCTCGTGCAGCATCAGACAAAACAAATGCTTGCCGCCCCGCTGCACGATCAATAGCGTCAGGAGTACGCATAGTTGTAGGAGGCTTGTTGTAGTCGCTGATACCACGCAGATACCAAGTCGAGTTCGCTGACGCGGCAGGGACCTGACCAGAGCGGATAGCAGCATCCGTGGGGTTGGCTGTCGTGCCTTGCCCTGCCGAAAACCTAGTGATTGCCACCCTTAATCCTCCCACTCTCTGCGGAATTTACCAGCCAACAAGATAAAATCAGGATTACGAGACTCAATCTCATCAATCTTGCTGATGTACCAATCCAAAATGGTACTCACCTTTTGACCACCAAGAGTCGCATCATCCCGGTTAAGCAAACGGCGAGCCTCACTCAAAGCATACTCACGAGTAGTCCACGCCTCCATAAACCCAGCCCCAGAATTAGTGTTCTGAATTTCAGGATACCGATTAACGAAGGCGTACAACTTTTCCATTTCCTCAGTCTTATCCTTAAACACACCAGTAGCAGCGCCAGTCTCCAAATACCGCTGACCAATCTCGTCACGAGCGAACTGCGCTTCATCACGGTTAATGATCTCGTTTGCCTCAAGACTGTTAATACGGAACCGCTGCACTCGCTCAAGGAAACCTACGATCTCGTCGTAAATCTCATCCTTGCTTTTACGAACCCGGTCGCCCTTTCCGTACTTCTTAATCCACATTGTTGCTGCCACATCCGACGAATCACCATTTGGGAAAAACAATGTGAACTCATCCAGATTTGCCTTAGCGATGTCCGGGTTTTGGCGAGCAAACTTAAGCGCGTCAGATGTTGGGATGCGGGACAGGTTTTTCCAGTCACCTGTCGTAGCGAACAGGGCCGCTGGGCCGAAGTCCTTAACGAACTCCTCACGAGCGGCAGAATTGTCAAAGCCGTTACGGGAGCGGTACTGCTGGAACATGCTGTTCAACATGCCAATCGTGTACAGCGCCGTGTTCTCAGCCTCGTTTTCACCTTGGAACTGGTCAAGGTCAAGGCGAGCGGCAGGAGCCATCATCGGAGTAGACGGCATCACGTTCTGGAACAAACCAGTCGTAAGAATGAGCGCCTTGCCAAGACCAGCAGCATCATCACGCAACTGGCGAGCAGTCTCAGGGTTAGTACCCCAATCCTGATAGTTGCCACTAGCCGACAAAATCATCATCGCGTCACGCAGGTTCTTGTTCTTATTCTGTGGCGACAACACATCCAGCCAGCCACCAAGAGCCTCACCCACAACCGGGACCGCGCTCACACCACCAATGACCTTGGAGAACCATGCAGGAACCATTGATTCCACCACATTGCGCTCACCAAACGGCATAGCGATCTGACGGAGAGAAGCGATGACCTCGTTATCCGGCAGCACCCCTGTCGCTAGGGGAAGCGCACCAATCATGCCCACGCCCGGGAAGATCGAGTCAGCGCCAACAGCAAGGTTCAGCGATTCGGCAGGAGACTGAACAGGTATCTCGCTGATACCAGTTGGACCATTGCCAACGAACATTGACCATACGTTAAGAGGCAGCGCAGCAGCGCTGCCCATAAACGGGTACATAAACGATGTAGAACCGTACTTATCGGTGTAGAAAAAACCACCATTAGAGTCCTGCTCCCACGGGGCAAACCCGGGAGCATACTGACCAAACGCTCCAACCTCTGAACCAAACTCGTACACGGCACTCGAACCAGACTCAATCAAAGCGTTAAACGCTTTCTGAGCCTTGTACACCTGAATCGGGTTCTTCTGCCCCAACTTGGCCCAAGTCTCAATCGTGTTACCCCACGCCTGACCAAACGGGAACAGGATGCGGAGAGCGTTCCAGAAGTTGTTACGGCGAGCAGCGTCGTAGAACAAATCCTTGACACCCTCTGCCGCGTAACTGGAAGCAATGCCATGAATCTCATCAATGGTCAGCAAGCCATCGGTGTTTTCCTTCTTAGCCTTATCCAACGCTGCAAACGCCGGATGGTTGCTACCAAAGTTGTCCAGTTTGCCGTCCTTGCTCATTCGCTTGAGCGGAGACAAAGTGGTGCGTGCTGCTGCAAGCGCACGGTCAATGTCCTGACCGCGCAGAGCCGGGGCTAGTTCAGCAATCCGATCCCAATACAACATGCGGTATTCGGGGCCGACAGCGCCAATTCGCTCGATGTTGTTAGCCCAATCAAAGAACTTGTTGAATATACCAATGCCGGGTCGCTGGTCAATGTTCTCAATCCACGGAACCTTGACGCGGTTCTCTGTGAAGTGCTGCGCCCAAGTCTTGTCGTTGAAGTTCTTTTCGAGGATGGTAGACAGCGAACGGATGCGCTTGTTTGGGTCAGAAACGGTACGCAGATTTAGCGACTCGTTAGCACCGTACTTGAGTGTTCCTGTACGGACGTAATCAAGTAGCCGCTCATCGCTACCCGTGTACTGGCGAATACGGTTGTACACGCTGTTCGGGTTGTCAAAAAGGTACTGGCGGGTAACAGAAGCGTCAGCGAAAACTTCCTTGAACTTATCGTCAGCGCCGATCATCAACTTGCGGAGATTGACTGCTTCGGGCACATCGGACAAAAGCCACGAAACAGTCAAATCTTCTGTACTCATGCCACCACGAGCATTAACTACGCCTGCGTATGACGGGTCAGGGCCAGCAACAACTAGACGGGCAAGACCTGAACGCTCAAGCATGATGAGTTCGTGCGCCCAGCCCTTATTGAAGTTAGGCGTTCCGTAAGCAAGGGGTTGCCAGCCTTGACGTACCGCAGAGTTGTAAACACGCGGGTCAGTTAGCGAATGAGCCATGCGGATCAACTGGAAGTAATCTTCCACATGGTTAGCAATCGCTAGTTGTTCATCTGTGCCAGTCTCAAACCGCGACCCAAGAACCGTGTCCTTGTAAGGGGCGAACATTTCGTCCATGTTCTTGAGCGGCCCAACACGAGCATCAATTTCCTTCTTGGTTGGATCACGCCCAAGTTCCTTGAACAGTTGGTTAGACACATCCTCACGAGTCTGTGCCATCTTCCGAACACGGCGAGCGTCAGCAAGGTTGCCAACAGTCATCCCCATCATGGTCAGCGGGTCACTTAGAAGCGAATGATGACCGTTAAGGAACATGCGAACCTGCATTTCTGCGGTGTTCCTGATGATGTAGGAAACGCGGAGAGCGAGCAGGCTGGTGCGGTAGAAGTTGTCGAAGAATCGCTTGGCAAGATCGTAGGTGTTAGCGGTGAGCGGGAACCGCTGTAGCGCCATTGTGAATCGGTTAAGTGCGGCACTCCACTCATCGACGCTAGGTAGGCCAACAAACCCTTGTGCTAGTTCGGTGTCAAGAACAATGCTAGGAAGATCAACCTGCTTGCCATCAGCGGTAACCATTTTGGCGACAGCAGAGTTAGTTCCATACAGTTCAATGTTGTCTTTTAGTTCTTTAGTTTCACCACCCAGCCACAATTTCGTGCTACGCCGGATAGCGGTCATAATCTCCGACTTACGCTCTTGGCCCTTAGCCGATGAGTAAAACAACTTGCCTGTTCTTGAATCCTCAATACGGTCCAGAAGCGTGTCGCTAATCGAGTCAAAAGTGCGTGCAAGCATGTTGCGGTTCACGCCAATAGATTCCATTGACCCGGCCTTGAGAAGCACCTGACCGATGTTCGCTGCCAACACATCTTCATCAACCTTGGCGTAACGACCCCACAGCAGAATCGCGTCAGCAACCTCATCAGAGTTAGACAGGTTCACCTTGCGTGCAGTTGGCATCTGCCCAAGCGCACGAGACACAACCGGGCTAGGTGACCGCCACGAACGGAAGAACGACTTACCATCCCCATCCGTCATCTTCGTAGTGCGGCTAATGCTGCCCTTAGTTACGTCAATGCCAAGACGCGGAGCCAAAACATCAATCAAGCCAGAACGACCGCCACCAGTCATTGCGTTCTCTGCAACAGCCCTAATCGTGTCGGGGTCCCACTTGCCCTGAGTGAGAACGTGAAGGTCACCCATAGCCTTAGCAAGAATTCCCTGAGCAAATTCGCTGTCCATGCCAAGGTCGGCAATCTTGGCGCGGTCGGCCTCGCTAATAAAATCCGAAATCGTGTCTAGGACCCGGTTGCCAAGGTATGAGGTTGGGCCAACACCGAACAGGAACTTGCGTACCCCTTCCTCGCTGAGAGTGATGCCGCCCGTTTGCGAGTTACGCATACCAACGTTGTAGCCAATCGTGGCGCGTAGAGCGTCCTCAGGATTCTCAAACCTGCGACGAACTTCATCGAGCCGTGCGTTAAGGGCGGTGTCCTTGGCTTGCGCGTTGAACAACTGATCTTCTTGGAAGTTACGCAGCGAATCAATCTTGGTTGATGCTCCCTGCTGTGCAGTCGTTCGCATGTCCATAAGTTGCTGAATATCAAGACCGCGCATCCCGGTAGGGACCTGATCGACTGCGGTAAGCCCTGCAAGTGCAGCATCAATCTGGTCAGAGCCACGCAACCCAACACCCGCTTCACGGGCAGTCTGTGAAAGTGAGTAAGCAACAAGGTTCGGGTTGTCACCCATCCACACGCCATTGAAAGACTTGATCGTGTAATTAACCAAGCCTTCATCAGCCTGTTCGCTGACAGAGCCGATAATGCCGTCCTTCTTGGCGATGTTCCGCAGCATGTCGTCAAAAACGCGATCTAAGCCAATCTCCCGGGCGAAAAGAAGGAGCCGACCATAGTTCAAGTCAGGAAGGGCAAGAAGGTCTGTAAGGGCCTGACGGGGATCGAGAGCGTCATTCATCTTTGTTGCTATCTGCCCAGCAACAGTTTCCAACGGATCACCAGAAACATCAAGCCGCAGCGACGACAGTTCATCTTTTTCCAAAACGTCATTCATCTGCTTACCAATGCGCTTACGCACATTCGCGGGAATCACATCATTAGCATCAACAAGCCGTGGCGCGTTGCGACCAACCCAATAGGTCACGGTGTCTACGCCATCAACGCTAGCGAGAACCGCCTGACCTTTGACTGGTGCTTGAGTCAAAGTAGCGCCAACAGCCTCCGGGTTACGAACCCTGTCAAGATCAGCCTCAACTAGCGGGTCAGTAAACAGCCGAGCCGTGTCTTGCTCAACCTTCTCCGGGGCAATACCCTTAGGCCGCTTAAGGGACGTAGAACCCATCGTGTCCAACGTGCCAAGGAACTCTGTCGCTGAGGCAAAATCATCGTCCTGCGGCAAATCACCACGCAGTTCCATATCAGCCTGACGGCGAGACAACCGCTCCCACGCAGCAATATCATCAGGATCAGTCAGAGTGTTACGCCACTCGTACCACCGCTGATTATCAAACTGACCAGCAACAAACGTGTTATCAACAAACGACTGCCACAAATTACGTTCACGAACAGCCTGCTCAGACGGAGCAGTTGTCACAACATCAGCAAGCAAACTGTCCGTTTTGTCCGAAACGCTCAGATTGCGGCGAAGTTCCCGCGCCTCAGCCGCAACATAATTCAGATCAACACGAGCGCCAGCAAGAGTCTCCGAAGTAAGTTCACTAATGATCGAGTTCTGAACAACCCCTGCCTGCTCCTCAATGTTCATCCGAGCAAGATCAGCAGGATTAACGTCCTCAGCCTCAGCAGCCTTAGCCAGCGCCCTATTTGCTGTACCAATCGCGGCACGCTGCTTGGCGGCTTCCCGACCAACAAGGATCGCGCCTTCTTCACCACGCGCCAGCGTAGAAAGACCCTTAATCGTTTTAGACGCTAAACCAAACTTAGCGCCAATAATTGTGGGATCACCAAAGATTGCGGCAGCCGCATCTACAATTCCAGAAGCAACCGAATAGCCCACCCAATCCGGGCCGCCGACGTTAGAGAAAATACCGCGTCCCAGCGTCCATGCAACCATCTGATTGTCTGGGCCGGGAATAGCCCAAGCATCAAACGCGGCACGCTGCTGCGCCTCACCAATACGAGAAGTTTCGTCAATGAACCAACCCGGCTCAGAGTAGTAACCCTGCTCCTGCGCCAGATTTGTAGCCAAGTAATCCAGTTGCGCTTCACCCTCAGGCGTGCCAATAAGCGACGCATACTGTGGGTCTTGGATTAGTTCTTCCTTAGCACGCCCAATATCAAGTCCAGCCTGTTCAGCAGTAAACGCATCAAACCCTTCTCCCGCGCTCATTGACAAAAGCGTCTGACCAAAATAGGTCTGTTCCCACGGGTTAATAAATTCGTTGTCTCCGCGAACACGATCAGCCCACAAAGCAATTGGCGGGAACACCAAAGACCCAACCTGAGCAAGAGCGCCACCAAAATCAGGGCCACCTTCTTGCGTTAGTTCACCACCAGCCCCACGCACCGCACCCTGCAACGCCTCCATCGGCATTGACAAAGCAGCAAAAGCGTTACGGGCAAGAAACTCAGCAGGCTGCCAGATATTGTCCAGCCAACCATCATCGTTATTTGCTGACGGTGACGAGGCACGAGCAGGAGCAGAACGCGCATAATCTTCCTGCGTCGCTGCCGCATCAACCTTGAGAATGTCCTGAGCAACAGGGTTACTGCTAGTAAGACCAGCCTGAGCCATAGCCCACAGCGTTCCCGCACTATTCGTGTTGCCGTACTTATTTAGCAGCAGAGAAAAGTCATCAACAATGCGCTTGCGTGCAGGATCAGCAAACGACTGAACATACGACTGAACTTGGCTATTAACACTCGCAGCATGATTGAACGGGTCCACATAAGGACCATTCATGTAAAAGCCGTTCTTGCCCCACATGTTTGCGCGCACAACAGTCGGGCGCGACTTAGCCGTGTACTTATGCGGATACAACTCAACGCTTGAGTCTTTACGCAAACCCCGCGCAAAACCTGTTTGGCTTTCTTCATCTAACTCGAAAACAGGAATGTTCTCGCGTCCGTAATCAACGTAACCGCTGTCAGCATTGACAGTCATTAGCGTCCTTCGTAGTCGAGGCGAGCCAAAACACGAGCAAGATCAGGATTAGGGGAAACCAACATCATCGCTTGAATAGCCTGACGAACAGGATCAGCAGGCGGCGGGGGCATTGGTCCAAGCGTTTCCGAACCACCACCCATGCCAACATCAAGGCCAGCCGTTACAGGCTCCGTAGGCCGCATCGTCGGGTCAGTTAAACTAGGAACCTCATCAGCCCCAACCAGCGGCATCATCGGTTGCGCTGAACGAGCAGGCTCAATCCCACCAGCAGCAGCATTACCCGGGGCATAGTTAGTAGCAAGATCGCTACGGTTTGAGTACGCCTTACCCTGCGTACCCTGACGCTTACCACCACGCGGCATTAGACCGCTCCCCTCTCAACTCCTCGCATCGGTTGAACAGTCATTGCTGGGCGACGCAACGATCCAAGCAACGTCCCAAGATCAGCCATACCCTGACCAGCGCCCGGGATAGGTGACTGCGGTTGCGCCGCATTAGGGCCACCCATCGCTGCCGCCATAGCCGGAGCCATCATCTGATCCGGGGTCATAGCGCCCCCTTCACCCATAGCCTGCTCCTCTTGCTTCTTCTGCTCCTCCTTCAAGGCATCCTCAGTAGCCTTATTTAGAGCATCAGCAAGTTCCATCTTGTCCGTTTCTACAAGACGCATAATCTTCGCCAACACAAGCGGCGGGATAGCCCCGGTAGAAGCCTGCTGCTGCAAACCAGCAACAAGCGCCTGCTCAAGACCCTCGCTAATAATCTGGTCGTGTTCCACTTCCGGGTTATCAACAAATGGGTCCAGAGTTGCTGCCGTGCGCTTAGACATAATGCCAAGACCCACGCGCTGCCCAAGACCAATCATCAGGCTATTAACGTCCGTGCCCGTTGCCGGGTACGAGATCACATGCTCCTTGTCCTTAAACACCTTGTTTGGTGTGTAAGTGACAGCCTTAGTGTTATTGCCTGTGCCAACGTAAATGGTGGTAGGAGTCTCGCCCTGATACGCCTTAGCCAGCGTAATAGCAATCTCGTCCTCCTCCTCAAGCGAGTACGCGAAAGTTTCCTGAGCCTCAGCAACCGGATAGTCGATTACTGCGGAGAGGATTGCGTCGCCTCGTCGCCCGGTTCGGATGTTGCTCCCTGACTCTCCACCAAACTCTGGCGGTATGCCAGCAGTAACTCGCTGATTTCTTTCGAGTCGGTCAATCGTTGGATTAGTGAGGTATCCGGGCTGTGACTGTACTTCACGAATGTCACCTCCCGAGATGATGTTCACCATGCCAGTACGACCGTCATGTGGTCCGTCAAGGAATCTTCCCACCTCGCCGGGGCGAGACACGATGTAGGTGTCAGGGAAAATACCCTTTTCAACAGCGATAGTTTCCAGCGCCATCAATCGGGCCTGCTGGTAGTACATGCCAATCATGTTGTCGAACTGTCCCGCTGCGCCATCAAGCGTGATACGCATGGGAACAGTCGCGCACATTTCCTCTGACGGGGTTGGGATGGACTCAAGCAAAACACCACGCATGGACTTGTCGTTGTCCCACAACGGCTGCTCATACGGATCAGGTGTTGCGTATGAGGTGAGAATCAACTGTGTGCCGTACTTGTCTACATATTCGATAAGCAGCATGGATGCGTCGTTAGGTGTGTCGTGCTTACCAGTAACGGACATAACCTGCATCCCGTAACCCATGTTGCGGAGCCATGCAACAGAGCGACGGTAAGCAAAAATTACGTCGGTTGGGGTTATCTGTCCGGGGATAACGTCAATGGAAGGGAAAGTCTCAAGCGGGTGACGCACATGCCACGTTGGAGTGTGGTTCTTGTGGTTCCAGCGGATCACCACAGGGGACATGCCGTAAGCAATGAGGTGGCGTGCGCGCTGCTTCATCTTCACCATAAGGCGATCTTCTTGCCACCAACCACCAACGACACGGCCTGCCGTCATAGCGCGGCGGCGTTCCTCACGGTTGTTGTTCTTCTCAGCAAAAGTAACGGTTGGTGTGACGCTAGCGATGCGTCCACTCATCTGATCTACACCCTGCGCCAGCAGATTAGGGACAGAAGGAACCTCATTGCGTTCCATATCGGGCAGAGGAACCTCAGCCGTTCCATTGTAGATAGATTGGATAGTCCTCATCTTGGATTGCAAAGGCGCGTAATAGTTCACGCGCTGCTTATACAGGCCGAGGATTTCCTCAATACTTCTCATGCAATACCTCGCTGCGCGTAACCGAGCCAAGATGGGCGGTCCATCCTGTACATTCCATTCCTACGAGGAGTGTAATGATTCTCGACTGCTAATTTACCGAACCAAGTAGACATAATAAGGTCTGTCGTGTCGTAATCAGGGTAGCGGGTCGCTTCATCAATTAAATACTGGCATCTTTGACGCGACGGAATATCAGCCCACGGGATACGCACACGGCCCTGACGGAACAAATCACCAATCGACTCAAGACCATATTTCGGGTCCTGCTTGTTGATGCTCGTTGTGTGTGGGACAAACGAAACGCCAGTCATGGCTGACCATCGCTGAACGTGAGGCTGCGACAACAACCACCGCTGCGCGGCGTTCACCTCCACCACCACATGACTAATTGGGGCTTGCAACTGATTTGACCGCCACCACAAATCATCAATGAGGCCGCTGAACTCCATATCGTCCAAATCAAGGGACAAGAACTGTTCAGGGTTGAGCCGCCGCTTGTGCAGGTCGATGATGTAGCGGTTCTGCGATTCCGGGTCGTACAACCACCAGATGATGCCCCACCATTCGGTAGGGGACGGGTCTACCGTGATGAACGACCATCCGTTTCCGTTAAGAAGGTTGGGAGGTACGTCAAGGAGTGGTCGCTCCTTGTCCAGACAACCCGGGGCGGGGTAACCCTCCGCGTCCATTCCTCCTGTAATCCAAGCCGGATCGACCAAACCACCAACGAGATCACCGTCCTCCTGTTGGTACATGACCGCGAACGTGCGCGGGTTGTTGTGTTTGATTGTTTCTAGGTCTTTCCACGGCAAGCGGTGAGGGTCAAGTAGGCAACCATCGGGCCACGCTTTTACGTCGGTGTGGTCCCCGGTACACATGTCCTCGTCGTGGGCCTTGAACACGACATGCCTGTACTTCCGCTTCTCATCAAGAGTACGCTTATCTAGGCAATAACGGTACAAGTCGTCATGTGCGATGCGCTGTCCCTGCAACAACAGCAGACCACCCGGTTCAAGGCGAGTCTCAGCCTCAGAGTCCCACCACTCCTTCAACAAATCCTTTGACTCAACGGTTTTTGTATTCTTACGGTCCACAAGGTCGTCCCAAATAACCATGTCGAAACGACCACCAAGGAAACCTGAGTCCTGACCCCACGCAGACACCGTAGGTTCCTTGTCATCCAGCGAAACCCCATCTACCTGCCGAACAACCAAAGCCTCAGCGCGCCACAAATCCGACCGACCCTCCGGCCTAAACGCTCCGAAATCGTCTTGGAGGCAGGCCTCCGCATCGAAAGCAATGCCCCGAGCAAGGCTATCTGCGTCTGCCCGGAGCGGCGCGTCACGCTCAAGCGACTTCTTGATACGACCGACATACATTCGCCCCTGACGTTCAGTACGAGAACCAATCTGAATACGGATCGAGCGATCCCGCGTAATCAGCCAGCAAGGAATGTCGTGCGTGAACAGCGTCGATTTACCTGAACCCGGAGGCTCATTCATCACCACATACTCACGCTCATCCGACTGAACAAGCCTCATCAACTCGTAGGCTGCACGTTCCTGCCACGGGGTACTCTTACGACCAAAATAACGGAACCGGAAATACGCAAAATCCTCTAGCGCCCGCTGCGCCTCCGCGCTCAACGGCTGCGCCACCAGATTCCCCGCCACCATGCTCACACCAAGCACAGCGGCAGCCTCTAAACCACTAGAACCCGGGTCGCCGCGCTCAAACCTGTACGCGGTGGAAGCCGACATGCGCGCCCGACGAGCAGCCACCTCGATCCCCAAGCCGTCATTACGGGCAGCGAAATACTTCTCCCACCGCGACAGGTCAGCCTTCTTCACGCAATCTCCTCAATTGGGTCACGAGCCGCCACCATCATCCTCGACTCGCGGCCCTGAGCCAACAGCGCATCCCAATCCGGGGCTACTCGTCGCCCAGCATCAGGCGAGACAGGACCATCGACGCGATCTCGTCCACCGTCCTGTCGCACTCCAAGGCTTTCCTCTGCAACGCGCTCTGAACCTCTGGGTCCAACACCAACGTAACCATCCAACTCCACCTCCAACGCTTTCTCAACAAGCGCAGCAAGCGTCATGCCACGCGAACGAGCAGCAGCACGGGACCGCGCCACTACATGAACATCCAACGTCACACTCAACTGGGCACGATCAGCCCGGCTCCGCGTCACATTCCTGTCCACACACACAGGTTTACCAGTAATTACCAGTAATTACCAGTAAGACACCACAACACGGCTAACCACCATGACAGAAATCAAACGACGGGATACATCACACCCCGGGCGGGGGGCGCCTCGGCAACACCCGGGTCATAGCGGGGGCGGTACATATCCGACATGTCCGATTCGTCCGAGTTCGGGAGGGTAGGCCCTGTGGGGGCTTGTGGGGCCTTGGTTCGGGTCGGGGGTCGGCGGGGGGGCCTGTCTTTGTTCTATCGTCCCTATGGGCCTGTGGGCCTGTCCTGTCGCTATGGGGTCGGGCCTGTCGTGGTCGGGGCCTGTCTACTTAGTAGACACGGGCAGACATGGACTAGACACAAGACCGGGAGACTGCCAAGATTGACCCATGACCAAGGCACGAGGCCAAGGTCACCGAACAAGGGAGCAAGACATGAGCACCAACTACACCGCAGCCGCCAAGGTCGCAGCCGCTACCAAGGCCGACGCATCCATCGCTGGCCTATGGGCCGACGCCTACGCCGCAGCCGCTCACGACATCGCCAACGGTGGCGAGTTGCGAGGGCTGGCGGATGCCATCACCAAGGCCGGTACCAAGTGCAGCAAAGACACCGCCGGAGACTACGTTCTCGCTCACTCGCTCACGGTCCACGGGTCCACCTACACCGCCGCGCTCGCGGATCGGATCGGTGAGGGCAAGGTGATGCGCGCTCACTCGCTCATCGCCAAGGCTCGCAAGGCCCGGGGCGTGGGCTACGTCCGGTCGGTGCTGGCATCGCTTGACGGTCACGAGGACACCGACGCGCTCGCTAAGGCCATGACCAAGGCGGTGCGCGAACTTGACGCCGCCAAGCGTGAGCAGAAGGACAACACCGACACCGACACGGGCAACACCGACACCGACACCGACACCGACACCGACGAGTCTGTGGAGACTGTCGTGCCGACGGTGGACGCCATGCTCGCCAGCGTGGTCGGGCCGACCGCGAAACTCGCTGAACTCGTGGAGTCCGGCGAACTCCCGACCGACCGCGCCGCGCTCGACTCGTGGCTGATGGCGGTCGCTCGCATCGCGCGAGTCGCCAAGGCCAGCGCCGACGCAGCCTAGCCGACAGGCCGACAGGCCCCCGACCCCTAGCGGGTCGGGGGTTTTGTCGTGTCTGGAAAGTAGACAGCCCCGGCCCGGCCCACCCGCGCTCACGCAGATAGGTAGGTAGGTGGCGGCGAACGCGCGCTCGCATAGGTAGGTAGGTAGGTGGGAGCGAGTCGCTGTGCTTGACGCAAGGGGCTATATACGGAAGAATAGGACTATCACATGAACAAGGGATTGTGATTGTCTACTAAGTAGACGGAGCCGAAGCCCAAGGAGGCCCAAGCCATGCACTACACCACAAGTACGCCGCTCGACCTCGATCACGTTCTCGCTGTGATCGGTAAGGATCGCTTCATCGCGCAGTTCCATCTCCCTATCGAGGAGTGGGACATCACGCCGTATGAGTCTGCTCGACTCAAGGCAGGGCCACACGGCTCACTCGCTGTCTACTTTGTAGACACGGACTACATGGGTATCGAGTTCACCGAAGTTGTTGTCGAGTGCGAGTGCGGCGAACAGTTCGCTGACCGTCTGCTCTCACACGCGCAACGCAAGCACGACGACCACTCCGGTTATGTGCCCGATTCCCATGTCCACACCGCAGAAATCTTGGCAGGCTGACATGCGACTCACCGCCAAGGGCGAACGCTGGCTGCGTAACGCCTACACCACTCTGGTAATCACCGCTGCCCTGTCCGGGTTCCTGCTCATCATGGGACTCGTGGGCTGGATCGAAGGGATGTGACATGGAGGACGACTGGCTCGAAGCCGCCTACGAGGACAGGAACGGGTGCGCGTATGACCCGCTCGACTACATGGACGAGGAGGAATTCTGATGAAGCACTACGAGATACACGGCGGGAAGCAATGGATTCACGAGTTCGCTAATGGCTACGGGCTGTCCGTTGTGTGCCATGACTACTCCTATGGGGGTAACGCTGGACTCTTTGAGGCTGCCTTATTCCATCGTGGGGAGATTTGTAACTCTTACAAGGGTTGGGACGACGTAAGGGGCTGGCTTACTTTCACGGAAGTAGCACAACTAATTGCAGAAGTAGACACATACACGCCAAACAAGTATTGTAATCACAGTAACAAAACATCACTCGTCTACTAAGTAGACACGACACAAGGGAGACAACATGTACGTCAGCACACAGAACCGAATCGACCACAACACCATCGAGGTCGAGCGCATCACCAACGCACCCACACTCGGTGACTACTCGATCAGACTCGGGATACTCACCACCGTCTACATGACACAGGAAGAACTCGAACGCCTCTACTCCTCGATCTTCGAGGCACTCATCACCAAGACATCCGACTCGAACGTGAAGGTGGTCAAGTAATGGCAATGTCCAAGAAAGATTACGTCGCTGTCGCAGAACTACTCAACCGCGTGCTGTGGATGGAGGGGTCCTGTCCCCTCACCATCGCACGGGTAACCGCTGGACTCGGCATCGTGTTCGAGGCAGACAACCCACGCTATGACGACGAGAGGTTCCGTGCCGCTGCGCTCAAGCAGAAGGACGGGTACACCAAGTTCGCTGAGGAAAGGGAGGCACTCGGGCTATGAGCGAGGTCATCTATCAGGACAGTTCCATGTCCACATTCCACAAGGACGGGGGTTCATCGCATGATGGGCCGCTCGCTATCGACAGGCTCCGACTCATCACCGCTATCCAAGCGTTGCGTATCAGTCTCAGGGGTGAAGGGTGGGAACTCACGCGCAATGGCAGCAAACTCGCTGTCGTGAATGTCATCGAGCCGATGTCAGGCATGGACTTTCATAGCCCTAGCGGTCGCTTGACTGCGAAGGGTAAGCGGGAAGCCCTGCAAGTAGCGGAGCAGATGCTCGCTGCTATCGAGTCTAGTGCTGTGATCTACGAGGGGAGTGAGTGACGTGAGTGCGCGTGAGGGCATGACCTTCGAGTGGTGGAGCAATGACACAGGTTCGGTCATGGTGCGTGGGATCGACGCTGTGAACATCACACTGGACCCTGCAATGAACGACACTGGCGCAGGGCTTAGCGTTGAGGAGTTCGATCTGATCGCAGACCGGATCGTCCGTGCCCTCGCAGCCGAGTTTAGCGAGTGACATGAGTGAGGACTAGACGTAACGCACCATTAGGTGTATTGTTTGTCATGTAAGCAATCAAGTTGTCTACTTAGTAGACGGAACAAGGGAGAACGCAATGAGCAAGCCGACCTACTACGACTACCTGCCCGAAGATGGCAAGTTCACCGAAGATGACCTGTGGGAAGCCATCGCTGAGGCTAACGGCGTGGACTACTCAGAGATCGCAGACGGCGACCTTTGCGAGTGGCTGTGAGCCGCTGCATCATCTGTGGTGGCCCGACCACCATGCCGCCCGTGTGCTACGACCTGCGCTGCGAGCAGGAGTGGCAGGCACAAGTACCACCCGACGACTACCCCGAACAGACCGAACCGGACTACGTTTAGCGTCTACTTAGTAGACAGGGAGGCAAACCCAATGGATTACACAACCCAAATGGCACGAGACATCGGCCTAGTCCTCGACAACAGAGAGGACACACACATCCCCATTCAGAACTACGCGGATAAAGAACCGTCGCTAGTTGAGATGTCTAACTACATCGCAGACATCTACTACACCGCTGTCAATGATGCGCTCGACTACTTGGAGGAGAACCCACGGTTCGAGTTGGGTAGGCAACTGCTCCAAGAGATCGCTCGTGGCATGGGGTCACAGGTATTCGATGACCTCGCATCCGACTACTTGGAAGGTGCGTAATGCCTAAGCCAATAACAATGACCGTTTATCTGTTTGCAGAAGATGACGAGAATCCGCATAAGTGGAATGTCGGAGAATGGCTAGACGATCCGACCGTCTGCGGCTGGGAGATCACCGATGGTCACGGTGCTTGCGCTGCTTGCGAGTTCGACACACACGAGGAGGCGTGATGGAGGACACTCATCGCTGCCGTGACTGCGAGGCACTCATCACTCAGGAATGGGATTTGTGTGAGGACTGCCATTCCGACTGGATCGGCTGGCTAGAGAAACGACACAAGGAGACAGCATGAGCGACACCAGGTACGTCGAATGTTGCGACCGAATGGTCCCGGCATGGGCAGCGATGCCCTACCACTACACCGATAAGCCCCCTGTCTACCTGTGCAAGGTGGGCGAGGGCTGCTCAAGGGAGGACGCATGAGCGACGATTACTACTACATCACTAAGCATGAGGAAACTGACGGATCGACGCTGATCCATGTGTGCTCGTACGAGAACCCGTGTGGTGACGAGTTGCTTTGTCGGGCCTGTCGATACCGCTAGGAGACACGCTTCCGAGCACGATCACACTCACGACAACGACGCTTCCCATCCTTCCCAACTATGAGGTTGCCTCCCTCGTAAGGATGCCCTTTCGGGCAATGAGTCTTGGCTCGCTCATAGTGGCGCTGTCTAAGAGTGTTCTCGCTGCCCGTAACGGCCTCTAGGTGGGCTGGATTGCAGCATCTACGGTGCTGACAGTCTGGCCCACCGGGGCAGGACTCATCATCGCTGTGGCACTTGTGGTCGATTTGCATACCTTCGGGTATTTCGCCCACGAATGTCCGATATGCCCATCTATGCACCATTTGTCGCTGTTGTCCGGGTCCGGGTTGGAACATGCCGTAACCGTCACGGTTCCCCTGCCCTGTCCATAGCCAGCAGCCGTTGGCTTGTCCCCGTATCTGTCGCTGGAAGCGTGCTTGTTCTGCGCGGTTCACGGGTAGAGCCTACCACTTGACCTAAGGAATAGACATTGGTAGAGTAAGCATTGTCGAAAGGAGAACTGACATGACCGAAGGGGTCTACGACATCAACACCGGAAGCAAGGTCGAGGACAACGACGATTACCTCGACATCCTCATCAACTGGCCGTCTACTAAGTAGACAACACCTAACAAGGGAGACACCATGAACGACATCACCACCGCACCAGCCGCTAACGAGACACTCATTGGCGACCTGTCCTCATACTTCCGCTGGAACGAGGAGCGCAAGCAGTACCAGATCAACCTCAAGATTGACCCTCGTGTTGAGCATGAGGATTGGGCCGACGTACCCAGCACCGTGCGCGACATCTTCTGCGACCCGACACCAAGCACAACGCTCAACCTCGGCAACCTCGTGTACCGACTCGCTAATGCTGAAATGCGTAACGGACGACAGATGGCCCGTGTCGATGAGGCACTTCGACAGGCCCATGAGATCACGCGCATTGTTGGGCAGCGCCTACTCGATGAGGCCGAACTCCGTAACTGGTGCGAGGAGTTTGACACGATCATTGACGAGGTGAACGAGCAACTGCCCGAAAACTTCCAACTGCCCACCCGTAAGCGCATGTTCCGTGTCGAGGTCGAGGTCACAGGCACACACACCACGACCTACACAGTCGAGGTCGAGGCATCTAGTTCCGACGAGGCATACGAGTTGGTCGATGAGTCACCAAGCGACTACTTCGATCCCGACGAGGTGCTGACGGACGCTGTTCGCTACGACTCGTGGGATGACATTCAGACGGAGACTGGTTCCGTTAGCGAGTAACCCGATGCTCCGGGGCTATGCGACCAACACCCCTCCGACTCGCTGCCCCGGTACGCCCCTCCCTCATGTTCCCTTGTTCATGGGGGAGGGGCACTCTCTATCTGTTACTATCATGTCTACTTAGTAGACAGAGGAGACTCAATGGACTTCGTAGAACCACCTCCTCCCAAGCGCAAAACCAACAGCGAGCATTGGGTAAACGTGGTCAAGACACTCAAAGCCGAACCCGGCGAATGGGGACTGGCAGGCAACTGGTCAGTAGGCGTATCAACACACATCAAGAACGGTCGCTACCCAGCGTTCTACCCACCAGAGTTACCCAAGGAAGATCGGGAAGCGTACATCGCAGACCATTGGGAAATCACAACTCGGACAAACGGGACAAACCGGGTCGATCTGTACGTTAGGTGGATAGGTGAAGCGTAAGGACAAAGGCAAGGCAGTCACTCGCTACATAGGTGCTGTGTCTGGCATACCTACCCTGCACTTCGATGCCACAAGCAACGAGATCGAGGCCCCTCCCCCGTACAGGCTCGCTGTCAGTACGGATGGCGCATGGTGGCGGCTCGCTGCCTACCTCAAGGCATTGCCCGAGGACTCGATAAGTGCCGCTATCAGGTACGACAAGTTCTTAGAGGGAGGTGTAGATAACGCTATTGTCGCAACACGGCTCTCTACTTTTGCAACATTGCTAGAAAGCCACTACAATACCATCCAAGACAGAGTAACAACCTACATACAGGGAGACTAAATGCTACCCATCATCAACGGTGAGTTCGGCGTAGTAGCCGACCCCGAACTGCGATTCAGCGACAAAGGCTCCGCATGGATCAAGGTACGCGGCATCGCTAAGGATCGAGTGCGAGACAACACAGGCAACTGGTCCGATGGCGACCCGCTATTCATCGACATCCTCCACGGAGGACAGGCAGCCGAACACCTGTTCGAGAGCGTCGTAAAGGGCGACACAATCACCGTCACCGGGAAACTCAAGCAACGAGAGTACGAGAAGGACGGCGAGAAGCGCACCGTCATGGAAATCAGGGCAGACAGCATCGGAGTATCCGTTCGCTGGAACCCAGCCAAGACACCCAAGGCAGCAGAAGCCAACACCAGCAGCCCACAGGCAGTAGCCGACGCTTTCGGCGCAGAGATCATCGAGCAGACCGAAGCACCCTTCTAATGCTTGTCTACTTAGTAGACGGCGAACCCGGACTCACCACGACAGGTAGGTAGGAGAGAACATGTCAGAGACAGAACATCAGAAAGATATGCGCGCCGCGTATGCGGAAGCGACTAAGCGTTTGCGTTCCATGCACGCTGAGGAGTTTCATAAGTTGCTCGAACAGGTGTACGAGGAGCGGGGCATTACCGTTCGCAAGCGTCTAACGGGTGAGCGCAAGCGTCAGGCAGAGATCGAGAAGGCTCGTGCGATTCTCGCTAGTCATGGGGCGCTTTAGGGAGTAAAATGATCGCCCCCGGCAGGTCAGCGGAACCTCCGGGGGCAGGCACAGGAACGATCTGTGCGATACAAAGTATTGCATAGGCCGCTCCTCCTATCAACGGATGGAGTGCAATGAGTATCAAAATCATGTCGTGGGTGTTCGACCACTCACCATATGAGGGCAAAGCCCGACTGGTACATGCTGTTCTCGCTGACCACGCCAACGATCAAGGTATCTGCTGGCCTAGTCAGGCAACTATCGCTAAACGCGCCGGATGCTCGGTCGAGCATGTCCGTGTGACCGTGAAACAGATGATCGCTGATGGATACTTAGAGATCGTTCAGCAATCGACACGGCAAGGGGACTCTCATAGGTACAAACTGCTGGTCCCCAACTCACTTGGGGTCCCCAAGTCTGACGGGGAGGGTCCCCAAGTGGAGACACCAACCTCCCCAAATCCGTCCCCTAGTAACCATCAAGAACCATCAAATAATCCCCATAGGGTGCAATGCCCGTACTGCAAGCGCGTCTACAAAGTAGACAAGCCACACAACTGTTCAGCGATGAACATGCTAATGCGATAGGAGAACCATGCCAACCAACCATGTACTACAACTGATCGTTGATCCTGAGATGGGTGAAGATCAGGGACGGCAAATGCTCGTAGATCAGATAGTTTCCCTGTTCCCTGATGCGATTGTTGATGGGGCAGCGAACGTCGCTAGCAATGGGGAAAAACTCATCGTCAGCCAGAAGTTCCATTCACCCATGTTCGACAGGATCGCTAGCGCGGTCGTTTCTGACACGATACGAGAACTTGACGTAATGATCGACGAGACAGAAGAATCCACAATTCTCAAGGGACAAGCCAAGAAGGTGTATCGGCAGGCACTCGTTGATGCTGCCGAACGCCTAGAACTCATGTGGGGGATGGAATGAACGAAATCGAATGGCAAGACGGGGCGCTCTATGCAGCGATGTGGGGAGAAGCAGACAAACTTTTCAGCATCGTCAGCATCGAGGATTTTGATCCCGGATACAGGCAAGACCTAGCAGAAATCCTGCACCGTGGAATGATCGAAGCACCCGGCTCATTGCAGCAGTTCGCTCAGGACGAGGCACAGAAACGCGGCAAAGAGTTCTTCATGTACGCAATGAACACCATGACATCGGGGTTCACGGGGACAGCGGGTTACTACGGGGAGAAAGTCAGATCAGTAGCAACCAAGCGTTACCTGACTAAGTTGTTCACTACGGGGTTGCAGAACGTCGAGCGTGGGCATGAACCGTATGAGGTGACCGAGTTAGTTCTCAATGGGCTGGCAGCAATGCCTAAGCCTGCCGACAACAACGATGATGCGTGGACGCTGGAAGAAATCATGTCGCTCGATCCGAAGCCCGAGGACTTCACCGTTCCGAAGATGCTCAAGAAGAACGAGCGACTTGTCCTCACCGGATCAGAAGGTGGAGGCAAGAGCGTATTCGTCTACCAGATGCTCACAGGTGCAGCGTTCGGAGTGGACACGTTCACCCTCGAACGCACCAATCCATCACGGGTGCTGTTCATCGACGTTGAGAACAATGAGTTCCAAGCGAAGAACAACCTCGACAAGATTGTTCCGGCACTACGGGACATCGCACCAGATGTCGTACCAGAATGGCGCTCACTCAAGCGTCGAGTCATCGACCTAATGGCATCGAAGGACAGGGCTGAGATCATCCGGCGAGTTGTGCATTACAACCCCGACGTTCTCTACATGGGCACGGCATACAAACTGACCGACGTATCGGATGAAGCGCACCGCTCTGTCCGAGCGATCCAATCTGTCGTAGACAGAATCAGGCAAGAGGTCGAGTGCAGCGTCATCGTGGAACATCACGCAGGCCACGGACACATGAACGACCGAAACAACATGCGACCAGAAGGCTCGTCCTACTGGCTGCGTTGGCCTGACTTTGGGTACGGGATGCAGCCGCTACGCACCACTAATGGCGGCAGACTCATGCGACTTGGCGCGTGGCGTGGTGACCGTGCTACAGACCGCGAGTTCCCCGTAGCGGTCAAGCAGGGATCGGTGATGCCGTGGAATCCGATCTACGCAGACGAATGGGATGCGCTTTACGCAGACAAGTACGACAACTAGCGTCTACTAAGTAGACAGAACGGGAGACAAAATGTACCGATCAATCGAACCACCGCTCGACCCGCCCGATCCTTGCGACCATGACGTTCGCGGTTACTGCGACGACTGCGAGGAAGAACGCCAATACTACGAGGACATGGAGGCTGACGCGGCTTACGAGCGTTGGAAGTTAGGTGAGTAGCCGCTGCGGGTGGTGCTGCGATGACCTACACGACAAGTGCAAGCCGTACATCACCCACTACGGAAACCTCTGGTGGTGCAAATGTGACTGCGATACGAAAAGGGAGACTCGATATGCAGACGAAGCAGAATCCGCAAGAACACGATCTATTGTCCCTGATGAGCCAGAACGAAAAAGACGCAAGCGTAAGCCTGCCGTATAACGGTTCTAGTGGATGGTCAGGGACAGACACAAGCCGTGAACGTGCTACCACTTCTGATACCACGGGTGAAACTAGCAAGCGTCAGCGAGAAACAATCCGCGCTCTCATGTCTCGTGGCGAGGACGGCATGACATGGAAAGAACTCGCTGACTACATGGGCTGGCATCACGGGACCGCTAGCGGGGCGCTGAGCGTCCTGCACAAAGACGGTAGAATTGCACGGCTTATTTCCAAAAGGGATAAGTGCCGCATCTATGTGGCGAATAACTACATCAACGGCAGAGAGACAGATAGCCAAGGCCGGAAGCCAAAGGAGTGCCCGAACTGTGGGCATCACCTGTAACCGAAGGAACAGCGATGCTGGAAGCATTAGTAATGACCGCCGCTCTACACGCCCCGACAGATGGGCTAAACAAAGTCGAGCAACTAGCCTCCTCAACCAAGGGCTACGCACCCTCGCTCTACGAGGGGAAGTGGTACGACGAGAAGTGGGAAGATGAGCGCAAGTGCATCATGCGCCGTGAGTCCCGCTACAACTATCGAGCAACCAACAGCAGCAGCAGCGCCGCAGGCGCGTACCAATTCCTCGATTCCCAATGGAGGGACGGGCTGGTGTGGATGATGCTCAATGAAGGCGGCAACAAGCCAGAGATCAAATCTCTGCGAAATAAGCCCATCAACAAGTGGAGCCGCTACTATCAGGACAGGGCGTTCTTCACCGCATGGAGACATGGGAAGGGCGCAAAGCATTGGTATCACGACGGGATCAGGTGTTTCTAATGGATGGTGTTCTAAACATCAGCGACTACAAACCAAACTACATTCAGCGGAACGAAGATGTTCCTTGCCCGTACTGTGGATGCTGGTTGCACACGCGAACCAATCGCTACCTGTTCCGGTGTCGTGATGCAGAGTGTGGGCGCTACTGGTGAGCAACCCTGCCAAGCAGAAAGGATCAGCGTATGAACGCCTTATCGTGGATGCGCTCAACGATGCTGGATTTAATGCGGAGAGGACACGCGCAGGTTGGGCAGATGATCGGGGTGACGTACACGGAGTCAGCCACCCGGTACTCGGGAACTTCACCTTCGAGTGCAAGAACCACAGGCGCATGGACCTCGCTGGGTGGATGGGTGAATTGGAGCGAGAGCGAACTGCAAATGGTGGAGGACTTGGCGTGGTCGTCCACAAGAAAATCGGGGTCGCGTCAGCAGACCAGCAGTACGCCACTCTCCCACTCTGGATGCTGGTGCAACTCCTCAAAGAAGCGGGATACAGATGACTGAGTTCATCATCAAATGGATGGTCACCGTTGGAGTGATCGGGGGCATACTCGCTCTAGTCGTTGGGTTTATCGGGGCCATATGGCAAGGGATACAGGACAGGCGTAAGTGAAATTCACCGATGATGTCAGGAAAGTAATCCAGAGCAGAGCCAAGGATCGGTGCGAGATATGCGGATCGCTCGCCCTCTACCACCAGATACACCATCGTCGTCCTCGTGGGATGGGTGGCAGTAAAGACCCGGTGGTTGGGTCGGCAGCGAATGGGATATGGGTTCACCCTCATTGCCATAGCAAGATCGAGTCGGAACGTGAGCGTGCCCGTGAGAACGGGTGGCTTGTGCCTCAGGCATTAGACCCATCAAAGGTTCCCTTCAAGAAATACAACGGATGGGTGATGCTCAATGAGGACGGGACGTATACGATGGTGAAGTCTCCCGACAACTTGGGCGGGGAGTAGGTGAAGGGGAAGTCACTACTCCCCGCTCAGGTCTATGTAGTTGCTGAGATCGGCGCGCTGTCGCTTCTTCGGGGCTGGCTTCTCAGGGTTGTCTACTAAGTAGACACTCACGAGGTAGTCGAGTTCCTTCCTACCGATACCGACCACTTCCTCAATGTCAGAGAACGAGAAGGCCATGCGTGCGTCGTAAGCGGCTTTCCGTTCCGCCGCTCTGAGTCTTTTGATTGCTTCGCTCTTGAGTCTGCGAAAGTTGCGGAGCCTAATGAGGGGGTCGCTGTCAGAGGTGGCTGATTCAATCAGCATGAGCAGTTGATCTTCGAGCATCGTGTAGGTCATTGACATAAGAACAGTCTATCGTGTAAAGTTGGAGAAACACTTAGGGATGGGAGACATAATGAATTCTCAGCAGTACGAGCAGTTGCTCAAGCCACTCAACGAATCACGGGTAGCCAAGCGGTCACAGGCAGGACGATCCCTGTCGTACCTTGAGGCATGGGATGTCAAGGCACACCTCATCCGTATCTTCGGGTTCCTCAACTGGTCAGCAGACGTACAGGAATCTGTACTGGTGTTCGAGGACAAAAACGAGAAAAGCCAATGGAACGTCGGCTACAAGGTCACGCTCTGCCTGTCGTTCCCTGCCTACGGCACGACCTACACAGAATCCGCTGTCGGATCAGCGACCCTGCCCCAACGTGGCGAGGCGCACGACATGGCAATCAAGACCGCCGAATCCGACGCACTCAAGCGAGCAGCGATCAACCTCGGCACACAGTTCGGCCTCTCGCTGTATAACAACGGCAGCCTGAGGGATGTCGTAGTCAAGACACTCGACCACGACGACGCAGAAGCGTCTACTAAGTAGACAAGAACAAGGGGAAAAACAATGACTGACCGATCAGACAAGATACGCGATCTCGTATCCACCGCGCTCAAGGACTTCATGGATCGAGCGCCACGTTCCATCCAATCCGCTGAGGGCATACTCGGGCCAAGCGACATCGGATTCTGCCGACAGAAGGCAGCACTCATGGTCAGAGAAATCCCACAGACAGATGAGGTTCCCAAGTGGGCCGCTGCCGTAGGGACTGCGCTCCACAACTACATCGAGGCAGCAGTCAAGAAGGCGCACCCTGACTGGCTGTGCGGCAGCATCGACAACATCCGTGTCACCGCCACCCTCCCCTCCGGGGCAGAGATCAGCGGTCACCCCGACATCGTTGTTGAATCCTCTAACGCTGTCCTCGACATCAAGACCGTGGATGGGTTCGAGTGGATCAAGCGATCCGGCACGAGCCAGCAGCACAAGTACCAGCGACACCTGTACGCAATGGGCCTCATCCAAGGTGGGATTCTGGACGACAGCAAGCCTGTCCTCGTGGGCAACATCTACTTCGACCGTTCTGGCAAGGAGAGCGAACCGATGGTGCTGGTCGAGGAAATGGACCCGACCCTAACCAATGAGATCGACTCGTGGATTCAGGACGTTATCTACGCGGTCAAGAACGGGGAGGACGCTAGCCGTGACATCCCCTCCCCTGTGTGCGAGCGCATCTGCTCACACTTCACAGCCTGCCGTGGCGAACTGAACATCGAACAGGGCAGCGAGTTCATCGAGGATCAGGAACTACTGTCGGCAGTCGATATGTACGTCGAGGCTAGGGACCTGTCCAAGCAGGCTGAGAAGATGAAGAAGGAAGCACAAGCCATGCTGCATGGCGTGAACGGCTCGACAGGGACATACCAAGTCAGGTGGGTAGAAGTACAGCCAACCACGGTAGAGTCTTTCGAGAAGGCCGGATACTCCCGTATGGATATTCGGAAGGTACGGAAGTAGACAATGACTCCTTCGCTCCCGTCCCCCCGTGCGGTTGAGCGGAGGGCCGTGGCCCGGGTTCCATCCCTTGTTCCCCGGGCCACGGTTTGTCTACTTAGTAGACAGGAGACACCATGACTGACGCTGTTCGCCAATGCTGGGCGTTCCACCGGGACGGGACACGCTGCGACATGCCAGCAGGACACACCGGGGACCACGCGGTAGAGCGCACATGGAGCGACGACGACTGCGCCATGCCAACAGCACCGCCACCCACACCGCCAGTCGTGCTAGAGACTGTGCCAATTGTTGAGCCAGCGGCTAATTGCGTTGCTTGCCAGCACAAGCACAAGGGCGGTCAATGCAAGTGCGGCTGCCACGAGTTCGTCGGCTAATCGAAGAACTCCGACTCCTCTACCGCCGCACACTCGCGGCACAACAACTGCCAGCCACGGTAAGCGACACCGCCCGGGCCTTTGCACCTGTCGCAATAGACGAGAGGTTCCTCATCAGTCATCATCGCTGTCCGAGTCGTAGGCCAGCCAAGTGTTCGACTCAAGCATCGCGTCGAGGGCTTCCCTCCACAGCACAGTCACTCGCTTGATGAGATCGTCAGCGACATCCGGGTTCCACGAGGCCCCCTCAGCGGTGAGTTCCACTCTTAGGTCACCGTATTGCAGTTTCGCTATCAGACTGCGATTACTTGCCATGCTCGTACCTCGCCATCGCGTCGTGGATCAGCAGGTAAGCCACACCATCCACAGCGTTGTCCCGGCTGTAACGGTTCTTCGAGCGACTGATCTTCACCATGACCATCATCATCGCCACATCCTCAGGGGTAACAGGATGCTCTAGGTAGCCGCTCCACATGTCAGCGATCCGCTTAAGGTTTTGTTTCGGGTCGCCGTACTGCGCGTAGCGGTCCTCGTCCACCATGCGTATCGCATCAACAGCGACAGTTGGATCAGTCATCGAGCCAGACCTGATACTGCGAGGTGACTCTGCCTTTGGTGGGGTTGATGAAGTGCAGCCTTTGGCTTGGGACCGCCGACGAAGCCAGCCCGACCGAGGCGTACCTGTTATCCGACTCCGTGCTTCCCGTGCCATACACCGCTCCCGCTCCGTCAGCCAGCGAATACTGGTAGTGAGTGTGATAGTGCCCCACATAAACGTCCCTGAACCCCCAAGGATAGGAGCCAGAGCGCCAGCGGTTCACATGGTTCACAATCGTAGTTGGGGAGGCGTACCCGGTGCGGCCTATCTCATCACCGTGGATGGCGAGCGCCCGATAGTTCCCAATCTCTACCCGCTGGATGTCCTCACCTGAGTCCTCCCAAGTCAGGTTTTTAACACCGCTCGATAGGAGAATTTGACGGGCCAACTCGTAAGTCATGCGGTCAGCGTTATCGCTCCGAGGTACAGCGTCCCGCTTGCTTCCGATTCTGCCGTGGTTGCCCCACTCAGCGATGACGGTGACGTTCTCGTACACACCTAGCGCCCGGTGTACCACCTCGACTAGCAGGTTGCTGACGGTGACGAACTGCTCGAACAGGGTCGCGTCGATCTCGAATGGCTGGGTTGGGAAGTTGAACAGGCCCTCGATCATGTCGCCACCGAGAACGATCCAGCAGTCCCGTACCGGGTGGTCCTTGCGTTGTATCTCTGTGATCTCTATGGCTTTGTCTACGAACCTGTGGACTCGCTGGTGCATGACCTGAGAGTTGTAGGAAGGCGTGACCTTGGCCCCTTGCCAGTCCGTCAGATGCCACAGAGCGGCCTCAGGAGCCATTTTCCGGGCATCTTTCTTAGCCTTAGAGGTATTTATAGGGTTCGCCAAAACAGCGTCCCTAGAGGCCTCTATGACCGCCTCGACCAGATGCTCGACCCGGCCCTTGGCTTTCAGCAGATCACGCTGGGTACGGACAAGAGCAGTACGCAGATCATCAATCTCTGCTTGCTGCTGCAAGCCCTCCTCGGTGACCCGCTTCTTGATACTCACGACGACTTACACTCGCCCTTACGGTGACGACGTACCGTGCTATCAGCGATCTGGTAACCCTCAGCCTTGAGGATTCTGGACAGGCCAGCGTTGCTGATACGAGGATCATCAAGGGCCTGCTGTAAAGCATCCCGCTCACCCTTAGGCAAATCTGCTAGCAGGGTGCAGGTACGGCACTCGCCACCAATCTTGGGCGGCTTGTATTCAGCGATCCGTTTAGACAGACTCATGTGACTCCCGTGACTGTTGGGGCATTAGCCCCTAATCTACTTCATCCACTCATCAATTTCGGGATGGTCGTAGATAATGTCGATCTTCCGCTGAGTCCAATCCTTGTGCCTAGGGCGGCGAACCTTCGCACGGCGCTTCTGAACGGGCCAGAGAGCGGCCTCCCCAACGGCCTCCTGCAACCCCTTCAACGCTTCCTTCTGAGCCTTAGTGAAATCCTTCTTCTTCCCCTTAGAAACAATCTCCACACCCATCATGTAGCGATTACCCTGATTGTCCTTACAGCCCAAGATGTCCCACGGCTTCTTACCCTTGAACGAACCAACCCCGGCGTGCCATATGGGATTCGCTGCATGAACGTACACAGTTCCATCACGATCCAGCGTAAAGTTGGCGGCAGGAACCCGGTAATGATTCTGAACAAAGTTCACAATCCCACTATTCGCGCCCGTCTGATTACCAGCAGCCTTCGGGCTAGTCGATTCTGTTGCTGCCCCCGCCGTGTGATGAAGCATCAAAGCAACAGGCAGTTTGTTGGCTCCAAGCCAAGGACCCGTGTAGTTCTTCTTCCACCCCCGGAAATACTTAACCTTCCCCCCGGGAATGTTCTCTTTTAGAGCCTTCTTCAACCTGCGAGGAAAACTCATATCTTCTCCTGCCACATCGTTCCAATGATCCCC
>Ga0070753_1000174_pt1 | contig 40006 bp, 54 predicted proteins | sample VirMetDEL_Aug_31_FD_77441 | JGI IMG/M metagenome (GOLD analysis project Ga0070753, IMG submission 77441) | Aqueous microbial communities from the Delaware River and Bay under freshwater to marine salinity gradient to study organic matter... | ecosystem: Environmental > Aquatic > Marine > Coastal... | reverse complement strand
TAACTCAGATGTTCTTATGCGTTTTAATTCTGATAGCGGTTCTAACTATAGTGCAACTATTCTTACGGGAGATGGAAGCGCTGCTTCATCCGCTCGTAGAACAAATTCAACATCTATAATTTGCAACTATTTTAACTTTCTTAATAGTTCTCCTGCAACTCAGTTTAACATAAGCATTCAAAACTATTCTAACACGACAACTTACAAGACTGCTTTAATTCGCGCTAACCGTGCAGCGCAAGCAACGGAAGCGATTGTTGGTATATGGAGAGCAACACCTGCTGCTATAACTTCAATAGATTTTTCTCTTAGTTCATCATCTTATGCAACTGGAACAACCTTCACCCTCTACGGAATAAAGGCGGCATAATGGCAACCACTTATAAAGCAATAGCCACCGTTGAGGTGGGAAGCGGCGGGGCTGCAACAATAAACTTTACTTCAATCCCTGCAACTTATACAGACCTTTTGTTAAAAGTTTCGGTAAGAAATTCGGTTTCTGCCCTTGACCGCAATATGCCAATTACATTTAACTCATCAAGCACAGGTTACTCTGAGCGCTTGCTTTATGGGAATGGTTCTTCCGCATCATCAATTAACCGAGCCTCTAGCGATTTGGGTTATTTATACACAAATGCCGCCAATTCCACATCCAATACTTTTAACAATTTTGAATTGTATATTCCTAATTATGCTGGCTCTAACTATAAAAGTACCTCAGCGGATTTTGTGCTAGAAAATAATGCAACCGCAGCAACAAATGGATTACACGCAGGATTATGGTCTAACTCTGCCGCAATTACTTCTATTACTATATCGGCTGATGGATTCAGCCTTGTTCAATACTCAACCGCCACACTATACGGAATCAAGAACTCATAACGAAAGGAAAATAATGACCCATAAACTAATCGTAGACTGCTCAACTGGAGTAACTACTGAGGTAGAACTAACAGCCGAAGAGATTGCTCAGCGTGAGGCAGATGCAGCAGCCTTTGCAGAAATCAAGGCAGCAGAGGAAGCAGCAGCACAGGCTAAGGCAGATGCTAAGGCAAGTGCTCAGGCCAAACTAGCAGCACTTGGTTTGACCGCAGACGAAATCGCAGCACTTAACTAAGTAAAGGAAACCAATGACAAAAGCAAGAGATCTAGCAAGCGCCGCACCAGCCCCGTCCACGGTGAGTGCTACCGAAATTGGTTATTTGGACGGGGTAAGTTCAGCTATCCAAACTCAGATAGACGGTAAGTCTGGAACAAGCCATAACCATAACTCTGATTACATAGCCAAGACACTTACAACCACTACAGGCGACATCATTTATGCGTCTAGTGCTAACACACCTGCAAGACTAGGTATTGGTAGCACAGGAAATGTTCTTACTGTTTCAGGTGGAATTCCAAGTTGGGCTGCCCCTGCAGGTGGTGGTGGTTCAATAACATTAGAAAGCACAACAGCATTTTCAGGAAATACTGTCACAGTAACGCTTCCTTCATCTGCACTTGGATATAAAAAATTAATTTTACATCTTGACAATTGGTCAATGGGTGGTGGAAATGGTTATCACACATGCAGATTTAATAATGATTCAGGGACTAACTACAGAATCACAGGTTCAGGTGCTTACACACATGCTTCTGATACTGTTTATGGTGATGCTGCTGCAACAAAAATTGCATTTCCATATGTCAGCAATATGAATCAAGGTTCTTTTGGTAGTGCATGGATGGAAATACATAATCCTTACACTACTACAGGGCACAAACTAATCCATGTAGTTCAGACAGGAACGGAAGGACTGGGCACACCAGCCAACATGATTTCAGGATATGTTGTTGCTTATACAGGAAGCGCATTGACAACAGTTTCATTTGCAAATGATTCAGGTGGTAAGTCTTACAACGCAGGAACACTTTATGTTTATGGGGTGAAATAAATGAAACCTTTAATAACGATTAATAACAATGGAAGCATTGTAACAAGGGAAATGACAGATGAAGAATTTGAACAAGTTCTTGCAGATGAAGCCTTTTACAATGAATTAAAAGAATCTATTGAAGAAAAAAAGAATCAAAGAATTGCACTTCTTGACAAATTAGGCATTACTGAAGAAGAAGCAAAGCTACTACTTTCTTAACTTTAAGGAGCTAAGGTGACGTTTACCCCTGATATTACCGAGAATATTCCCCTTAATGGGTAATCCAGCATCTTCTGGTCTATGGACCAATAACGCTGAGGACTACGATGTAGCCATTGGTGGTGTGCCATTCATCATGGCTCCTACTGATTCTAACCCATACCAAAGAGAGACTGCTCCTTATCGTAAGGATCAGTTTGATAACTCTCGTGAACCTGGCGAGCAGTCTCTTACAGGTTGGTGGATCCGTAGCCAGTCTTCTTTCCATGGTGGCTCCGGAATTAAGTTCTTTGACCCATCTTCAGGTGAGTCTACAGGCTACAGATTCTTTGATAGCCAAGGTGTAAATGTCTGGACCAAAGGTCAGGTAACTCTTCTAAAAGAGACAACTAATATTCACGAATCTACTACAGTTATTGGAGTAAAAGCAGAACAACATATCCGCTCAGTTCAATGGACTAGCGGTGGTACTACCTATGATGGCGTGTTATTCCATGATGGCTTTGACATTGACCGTATTGACTCTAGTGGAAACGTAGTTCACTGGGTTGACTACAATGCTGGTCTAGATGATCCTGTATATGCTGTATGTGATGATGGTAAGTATGCCTACTGGGTCACAAACGATATTGCTTCTGGCAAGCTAGAACTTAACAAAAAGTTATTATCTGATGGGGCTGGATTGCCATCAACTCCAATGCTTACAAACCCAAGCGTTACAGTCACAGCTGCTGAGATGGAGTTCGTAAAGGACCGTATTGTAGCTTGTATTAACAATGCTGTATATGAGATTTCACCTGTAGCTACAACCTTGCCAAGCCCTGTATACACCAATCCTAACACTAACTATGTGTATACAAGTATTACTGCGTCTGGTCCTGCTATCTACACAGCTGGCCACTCAGGTATCTACTCAACTATCCAGAAGTACACCCTAAATACTAGCGGTGCTATGCCTACCCTTACGCAGGCTTCTGTAGCTGCTGAGTTACCTCCTGGAGAGATTGTACATAAGATTTTCTATTACCTAGGCTACATGGTTATTGGAACCAACCGTGGTGTTCGCGTGGCTGCTGTAAACGATCAAGATGGTTCTGTGAGCTATGGACCTTTGATTGTAGAAACATCACAGCCAGTTTATGACATTACTGCTCGTGACAGATTCGTATGGGCTACAACAGGTATTGGAGCTACTGACGCTGGTCTAATCCGTATCGACCTTGGCCAAACTATCGAGGGTGAGACTTTGCGTTTTGCTTATGCAAACGATTTGCAAACTACTCAAGCTGCGGTTCACAGAACTACTGCTGTTAGCTTTATCGGTACAACTAATCGTCTGGCTTTCTGTACAGCATACAATAGCACTGATGGAGCAATCTATTTTGAGTCAGCATCTACTCTCCGCTCTACTGGATACCTACAAACAGGTGCTATCCGGTATGGAACTCTTGAACCTAAGAATTACAAGTTCCTTCGTGGGCGTGCTGATGTAACTAATGGTGCTATTGATATCCAGACTATAGATTCATCTAATAATCTATTTACAGTCATCACTTACAACTCCTCTGTAGGCACTCCTGAGGCTGCTACAGGCAGCCCTGTAGGTCCACAAGAGTTTATCTCCTATAAGTTTACGCTCTCACGTAGCGCAAGCAATACCAGTTTGGGTCCTATATTTAAGGGCTACCAATCTAAAGCTCTTCCAGCAACTAAGCGCCAACGCTTGATTCAATTCCCTGTGTGGTGCTACGACGTGGAAACCGATCGTTACAATGTGCTGACTGGTTATGAAGGCCGTGCGTGGGAGCGTATTCAAACACTAGAAGATATCGAAGCAGCTGGCGACATAATCAATGTCCAGGACTTCACTACAGGAGAGCGAGTACAAGCCTTGATTGAACGTATCAATTTCACCCGTGTAACCCCTCCTTCAAAACGTTTTGACGGTTTTGGAGGGTTGCTATCCATCACAGTTAGAACGGTCTTATAGTGAGCGCCGTGGATTGGGCTGCGTTAATTGTAGCCATAATCTCTATATCAGCATCTTTTGCAGGAATCGTTCGCTGGCTTGTTAAACATTATCTCTATGAACTGCGTCCTAATGGAGGTTCTAGTCTTAAAGATAAAGTTAATTTATTAGAAGATAAAGTTGACCTATTAACTGATTTAGTCAAGGAAGTATTAAAGAAATGAGGGACAATGAAACCTGTTGTGAAATCAGCAAGTCCTGCTGCTATTGCTGTTCTGAGGCAAGCGACAGCATTGTGGCCGAAACGAAAGAAACTGTCAGACGGGTTATTGCCGTCGTTAGCCCATCAACGCTTGAACCCGAATTCGGACCACAATACTGGTCTCGCGGTTGATTTAACCCATAACCCTGATAGAGGGGTTGACTGTGCCGTTATTTTTGAAAAACTTAAAGAGGACGAACGAGTCTCTTATCTTATATTTAATAAAAAAATCTGGTCCCGTGATAAGGCTAAGTCTGGCAATCGCCCTTATAGTGGCAGTAACCCTCACACTAAGCATCTCCATATTTCTATCAACGCTGATAAGGCTAATGACACTAGTCCTTGGTTCTGGTGGGTAAACCAGCCTAAAGTCCTGAATCAAGTCTTGGCTAGTTTCGCCCCCCAACCTAAGAAAAAAGTGGTACTCTCTGTACCAGTAGCAGTGTGTAACTGCTGCCCTGTACATATCAAACGAAAGGCAATCTAATGGAGCAATTCAAACAAGTATCTCTTACTTGGTTCCGCGCCGCAGCATCCGCTGCAGTCGCACTATACCTTGCTGGAGAAACTAACCTGAAGGTGCTAGCAACAGCAGCCCTAGCAGGTTTCCTAGGCCCAGTGCTAAAGTGGCTTGATCCATCCGCCACAGAGTTCGGTCGTAGCTCTAACTAAAGCCCTATAACACTCCTTAAACGCCTTCTAAGGCTGTTTTAAGACACTAAACCCCCCAACCTGAGGTAATCACCTTAGGAAGGGGGGTCTTTTTGCATTTGCATAACCATAATCTTGTGATATATTTCCCCTGCGGGAAACCGTGGGGCAGAAACTTCAGATGACGGGGTGACGGCATAGCCTAACCTAGCCTCCCTGACTCACCATAATTTTTATGGGGGGTAGGGGGGGCATTTCTTAGAATCTGGGGTTCAGGCATATAGGAGAGAAATTGCCAACGTACGATTACGAATGTAGGACTTGTGATACCGTCCAAGAATTAACCCTTCCGTTTGAGAATGTTCAGGAGATAAAATGCGTTCATTGTGGCAACGTTTTATTCAAAGTATTTTCGGCCAATCCGATCCACTTCAAGGGGACTGGCTGGGCTGGGAAGAGCTAGACGAATGCGATTACTGTGATTCAACTTGCGAAGACTGTCCTTACTGGGATAGTCTTTGGGAATGAGCAAACAATTACCTAAACATATATCCTATTCCTCCTTCAATACTTGGCAGGAATGTGGTTGGAAATACTATCTAACTAAAGTAGAGCAAGTTCCTGAGAAACATGCAGTATGGTTCACAGGTGGTTCTGCTGTACATAAAGCCACAGAACTGTGGGACAAATTCGAAGTAGGCACAACTAATAACTTAGATGAACTGTGGAATGAAGTATGGTTCCAACAGATTAAAGAAGATGAAGCGCTTCATGGTGACATGAATACTTGGGAATACCGCAGTAGAGAAGATATCTCTTGGTGGTATGGCGAAGGTAGATGGATGTTGGAGCGTTGGACAGACTTTATGTACCCTGATAAAGGCTGGTCTGTATACGAAGATTTTATCGAGAAACAGTACGAGATACCTGTTGGCGATACTCTGGTCAAGTTAGCCATCGATCGCGTACTGACTGATTTCGACGGGAATCGTGTGCTCGTCGATATCAAAACTGGTGCGTCATCCCAAAGACACCCCCTTCAACTTGCTGTCTATGCTTGGGCATTAGATAAGCAAGGTATATCAGTCGATAAGGCTGGTTTTTGGGATGCACGTACCGGTCACATATCCTTGTGGAATATCGACCACCTATCTCCTGAACGTATTGAGGATATGTTTAATGGTTTTGACAAAGCACGTAAGGCTGACATATTCTTGCCCAACCTGAATAGTTGTGGCAGATGTGGATTAATCTCTCACTGTAAATGGCTTAACGGTAACCTAACAAGAAAGGAAAGCAAATGACCGTATCGAAATATCAGGTAAGTAGCAAACTTCCTGATGGTCGTATCTTCGTTATTGGCGGAGATAATTTTGCTGAATTCAAGGCTAACCTTGACTCAGCGCTAGGCAGCGTGGATGCAGATGGACTGCTCACCACTATGGCTAGTTCACTCGTTGGTGCGCCTACCAATATCGCACAAGCAGTTGCAAACCTAGCACCACTAGGCGTAACACCTGCTCCAACACAAACCTTTACACCATCTACCGCACCTGTTGGTAGAGCATGTAAACATGGTCCAATGCAAACTCGCACAGGTGCAGGAGCTAAAGGCCCTTGGAAGGCATACATGTGTCCTTCACCTAAGGGAACACCTGATCAATGCGAACCACAATGGATCCGCCGTAACGATCCTGAATGGAGTTCGTTCTAAACTATGAGAACTCTTGCTCGTGCTGTTGGTAGCAAAGACATTGGCGGTGAGCCGTTACCTACGGTTTTCCGTACCTTTGATACCAACAAGGTTGTAATACGCCGAGCAGAAGTCTCCATGATTGCTGGCACTCCTGGTGTTGGCAAATCAACACTTGCACTAGCGATAGCGTTGAGATCAAAAGTCCCAACGCTATACGTTAGCGCGGATACTAATGCTCACACGATGGCTATGCGACTGTTGTCTATGATTACTGGACGTAACCAAACAGAAGCAGAGCAGATGTTAATTGAAGATGTAGATAACTCACGAAAGATTATTAACGAACAATCAGGACATATCTTTTGGTCCTTTGAGTCAGCCCCGACTTTGGCTGATTTAGATAATGAAGTATTGGCATTCGAGGAGTTATGGGGATGCTCTCCTACACTCATCGTTGTCGATAACTTAATGGATGTTGCTAACGATTCAGGAGAAGAATTCGCTGGCATGCGTTCTACCATTAAGGAACTCAAATATCTAGCCCGTGACACCAATGCTGCGGTGCTAGTACTACACCACACGAAAGAGTCATATCCTGGAAATCCGTGCCAACCACGCTCTGCGCTGCAGGGAATGGTTGCTCAGTTACCAGCATTAATTCTGACTGTGGGTTCAAATGCTCCAGGATTTTTGGCAGTCGCCTCTGTAAAGAATCGTTACGGTAAGGCAAACGCTTCAGGGGAAGATGCGTTTTGGCTCCAATTCAATCCTGAAGTAATGAACGTATCGGACGTAGAGAGAGTATAGGGAGTGCGCTGGTGACAACAATAGTCGGAATACAAGGCAAAGACTTTATAGTCATGGCAGCCGATTCGCAAATAACCGAAGATAACCAGCGCATCATCTCTCCCAAGACACCCAAGATTATACGCATTGGTAAATATATTTTAGGTATCTCAGGCGATGCTCGTCCGGGAGATATCTTGACTTACAACTGGAATCCACCTGTCTACAAACAAGGTGATGAGATTCAATTCATGGGTAAATCTATTATTCCCTCTATGCTTGAAGCCTTTAAGGTTAATGGCTTTGACTTAGAAGGGGAAGATAAGAAGGAAATTTCATTCCAATATTTATTAGGATTCAATGGTAAATTGTTTTCTATAGGTGATGATATGTCCTTCTTATGTACAGAGTCAGGTTATTATGCTGCTGGCTCTGGTGGCTCGTTCGCTCTTGGGTATCTCCACTCGGTGGATACAAAGAAGATCAAGTCAGTTCAAGCTGCTACTTTGATAGCGAAGAAAGCCCTTGCTATCTCCTGTAGGCTTGACATCAACACTTGCCTACCTATACAAATAGTTACGCAGAGCAAGTGAAAGACATAACCGAGTTACGTCCTGACTACACTCGGGCGATGGATATACGTGGTAAACCAACCACGGTATGTGTGTGTGGTAGTTTCTTATGGAACCTTAAAGTAACATTCGATGAGGATGGTACGATAGGGATGTATTTCTTAGATATGGAGTGTGCTGACTGTGGAACACAAGCAACCGCTCCAACGGAGGAAAGATGAAACTAACAACAGTATCAATGCTATCCGCGATTGCACTTTTTGTGGCTACCTTGCCCCACGCTGTGGGTGCTTGGTTAGTGAAATCGACACACCAAGAGGTTGGGTGCAAGCAACTGTTCGCAATCCAACCGATCGATCACAAGACTAAAGCAAAGATATTCGCTCGTTATCGGGTGAATGAAATGTTCAAAAATGGAGATCGTCAATGGTCTGCACTCGCAAAACTATGGGGCAAGGAATCTGCCTGGAACTACAAGGCTAAGAATCCTCGCTCATCTGCGTATGGAATAGCGCAGGTACTTAATACACCACGTAACTCTACAATTGAATATCAAGTGAATAAAGGACTGAAGTACATCGTTCACCGCTATGGTACGCCTGAGCGTGCCTGGGCTTTTTGGCAAAGGAATGGTTGGTACTAAATGTCAAGCAGGTCAAAGATTAAGGGTTCTCAAGCAGAACGTGACTTAGTTAAATACCTGCAAGAGTGGTTCCCGTATGCTGAAAGAAGGCTTGCGGGGGCTACTCTTGATAAGGGAGATATCTCAGGCATCAATGGTGTCTGCATCGAAGTTAAGAACCATGCCAAATTAGATCTTGCTGGATGGTTAGCAGAACTAGAAGTTGAAACAGTTAATGCTAAAGCTTGGACTGGTGCTGTGATTCACAAACGTAAGGGCAAAGGCAACCCTGCTGACTGGTATGCTACAATGCCTGTATCAGTATGGATAGAACTCTTACGAAAGGCAATAGATAGTGGAAAAGCCTGATATATCAGCGATTTTAGAGCACTATGGTGCTCGTGTACCAACACGTCGTGGTTGGTTTTCTATGAAGTGTCCGTTCCACGATGACACACATAATTCGGCTAGCGCGAATACAGATGAAGGTGTATTCTGTTGCTTCGCATGCCAAGTAAAAGGAGATGGGTTTTCACTCATCATGAACAAGGAAGGGGTACAGTTTCGTGAAGCACTCAGCATCGCAGAGAGAATCCTTAACGCGAGCGGCAAAGTATTACCACAGCGCAATACACGAAGCGGAGGAATACCTCGCAGAACGGGGAATCTCTCTAGAGCAAGCACGTCAGGCTCGCTTGGGCGTCGTGTTAGATCCGTTAACGGGTCATGAAGCTTACTCAGGACGTCTCTCTATTCCGTACCTCACTAGGTCGGGTGTGGTCGACTTGCGTTTTAGAGCGCTCGGAGATGAAGAGCCAAGGTACATGGGGCTTAGTGGGGCAACAACTCGCCTCTATAATGTCGGAGCTTTTTTCAGAGCGGGCTCATACATTTGTATTGCTGAAGGTGAGATTGACACCATCACGCTCGATGTTGTCTGCAACCTACCTGCCGTGGGTGTTCCAGGTGTTAACAATTGGAAGAAGCATTACACTAGGCTCTTGGCTGACTTTGACAATGTGTTCTTATTTGCCGATGGAGACAACGCAGGACACGAGTTCGCAAAGTCTCTCGCAAGAGAACTCTCAGGTTTGACTGTGATTCAGATGCCTGAAGGAGAAGATGTAAATTCAATGTATCGTCAGGAAGGTCCTGATTTCTTTAAGAATAAGATAGCGAGCGTACGTGGATAAGCCATTAATTCCTGACCATGATGGTCGATATGAATGTAACTGTGGTGACCAGTTTAGAGATATCTTTGACTTCCTTGGGCATAACGACGTTCAATACGAGTGGGGCGTACGTCTGACTCGTAACTACACATTTGATGTGTTTCAGTTTCTATCAACACTCAATAACTTGATTATGGAAAACAAGTACCAAGATGCATACGAATGCGTGCAGAGCACTGCTCTAGTCTTTATGAACGCAGGAGAGGGATTACTTGCTGATTTCATGGAGGAAGTACTTGTACACACAGAGATGCACGAAGTTTACAATGGTTTAGAGAAGATGCTTATAGAGGAAGGTAAAAAGCATGACAAGTAGTGCTGAAGTGTGGACTCTTACTGAGAAAGCGTACAAGTTATTAGATGACACAGATAACTTTGAATTTGATGTTCTAGATATTGCTGATGAGTTGGCTTCCCTTCTACTCAAGAAGCACAAGGACTACGGACCAAAGAATATTTCTCACTCACCGGGCGGAGCTCTTAATGGGCTCCGCGTTCGTATGCACGACAAGATTGCTCGTATCAACCATCTAATAGATTCGGGCAGTAGTCCTGAGAATGAATCTCTTGAGGATTCTTTCAAGGACTTAGCAAACTATTCCATCATATCGATGATGGTACTGAGAGGAAAGTGGCCCCAAGAATGAAGATATTCGGACCATACAAAGGTAGTAAACAAAACGGTGGTAGGAAGATCTATGTGTTCAAGCGTAAGAAAAAAGATGGAACTGTTGTTACTACTTCAAGTAACAAAGCAAGAGTTGAATACGAAAAGCGAACAGGAAAAACACTACCACGAAATATAGAAGTGGATCATAAAAACAATGGTGGACGTAGTGGAGATGATCGCCCGTCGAATCTTCGGGCAGTACGTAAGAGTGATAATGTCGCTAAAGAAAACAAGCGTAGAGCAAAGAAAAAACCCCCTACAAAGAAAAAAGGTAAGCGATGAAACTGAAGAAAATAGTAGTTCTTTCTGATATTCAAGCACCTAGTCACGATGGCAGGGCCATCACTACGCTTCAAGAATTCATTGAGGACTTCGAGCCTGATGAAGTATACTGCGTAGGTGATGAGGCTGATAGCCCTGAACCATCACGATGGAACAAGGGACGAGCAGCAGAATACTCAAAGACTTTACAGGCAGGTCTTGATAAGACATCTAATATTATGGAAGGTTTCAAGAATGCATTAGGTGATAAACCTTTTCATGTGATGAGGAGTAATCATGGAGATAGAATCGGAAACTACATCGACAAGTACGCTCCAGCACTTGCAGGATTGCGCGAATTGGAGTATGAAGCGTTGCTCCGATACGATGAACTTGATATTACCTATCACAATAAAATCTGGCAATTTGCGCCCGGATGGGCTCTTGCCCACGGAGATGAGGGAAGTCTTTTACAAACTGCGGGAGGAACTGCGCTTAACCTTGCAAGACGTATCGGACTATCTGTCGTATGTGGACACACTCATCGCCAAGGAATCCAACATTATCACGTCGGTTACAATGGTCGAATCTCCAATAGACTTTTCGGAGTCGAAGTAGGTCACTTAATGGATCTAAATAAAGCAGATTACCTATCAACAGGTGCTGCTAACTGGCAACAAGGATTCACGGTATTGTATGTTCGTCGATCGAACGTAACACCCGTGAATGTTCCAATTATTGGTCGTTCCTTTTGCGTAGAGGGAGAAGTGTACGCGTGGTAATAACAGAACATTATGAGAATCTTGTTGCTTCTATTGCGTATGAGTTTTCTCGTAAGTTCTACATGGTTCCTGTCGAAGATATAAGGCAGGAACTTTGGGTATGGTTCTTGGAACACCCTAACAAGGTGAAGGTGTGGGAAGCACTTGACGGCAAGCAATCAACGAAGCTCATAGCGCGCTCGTTGCGTAATGCTGCTAAGGATTACTGTCAGAAAGAGAAGGCTAACGCGGTCGGGTACAAGGTTGATGACGTATACTACTACGATCGAGAGGTGGTAGAACTACTACTTCCAGCGGTAATGCGCGGAGATTTAGTAGCACCATCACTCGTAGATTTAGGCTTCAGTAGCACGAAGAAGGTTGCTGCTGAGGGTGGTAATTGGTTTGCTATGATGGCAGATATCCAGCACGCACTAGAGAAATTACCTGAAGAACAATACAACCTGATTTACTTACGTTTCGCAGACAACTTTGACATAGCGGTAGTAGCAAAGGAATTATCTATCAGTCAGGACGCTGCGCGTATGCGCGTGAACCGCGCTATGAATAACCTGATAAACTTCTTGGGTGGTAAACGACCACGCAGGGAAAGAGATTACACAGAGGAGCAAGTCAATGAGCAACAACGTGATGAAGGTGAAAGTATCGTTCGAGACGATATCGAAGAAACTGACGGAGCAGACTTGGATTGATTCGCAAGATGCGGATTTTATAGAAGCTTTGCGTAACACGCAGGATATCATTGGAGAATTATCAACAACAATTTATGTCATGTCCGATTATATGGAACAATACACGAAGGCTGTGCGTGATTTACCGCTCTTTGCTGGGCTTGAGGACACGCTTGACGACAGTCAATTAGCGAGCCCGACACAAACTAACGCTACGCGTGATCCACGCGTATCAGGTAATCGTGCTACGCGTAGGGCTAAGCGTAAATGATTTGTAAATCTTGTAGGTGGGCGGGTGAGCGCAACCGCGTGTCAGATATAAATACAGCGAAACAATTACACGCGACTTGCACGGGTTGCGCGTGTCAGCATAAGACAGGTCAAGGTTGGATAAAAAAAAAGCCCCACGCGCCACACACGCGTAGGGCTTCCGAGTAGAAGTTAAAGTGCTAGACCGATAATCGCGCCTACACTTATGAGTGTAGCAAGGCTTAACCACACGATAAACCTTACCTGTTCACTAACACTTTCGTATTCGTGATTACTCATCTAGCAACCTCCTACTCTGCGTGACTATCGTATTCCATACGGGGCGTGGCGTAATGCCACGCTTTATCTGTTCCTCATAACGCTCGTGGCGATCTTGGTCTGCCCAAATGCCAGCAAGGTCTTGGAATTGTAGCGCGTATTCCTTACACTCAGTAAAGGCTTCGCAACCTCTACAAATGTCACGCGCAAGCTCGGCGCTAGGCGTGTGTGACCAACCACGCCCAGACTTACCGCTCTTTTCCTCAGGAAACCACATGTCGGGTTCGAGAGCATCAGCACACGAAGGGTGTTTCGAGAACACAGGTAGGTCGAGTTTCATAACTCACCACCCGAGAATGAGAACACACGATACATACAGCGTGTGTCATCACCTACACATGGCGACTTTCTAGCAGCACCACACGAAGCGCATGGATACTCTTGTGGGTCGTCTATGTTGAACTCACTCGCAGGTAGCGGTTTGACCACTACGCGTGTGTGTTTCTTACTAGGTGTCCACTTGAGAGTCACGCGTGCCGGACCATCAATAGACCACCCTTCCTCTATGCGTAAGTATTCGGCAGGATAGAGCGACACACTACACTCAAGTAGTCCATCACCCACTTCTTCCCACACGAGATTTTCCCATGTGTATTTTTTCGTTCTCATGGTGTTGCTCCTAACTTACTCATAGCACACGGGTAGCAATAGTATCGCTCCGCGATATCATTACTACTCACATGTATCTGTGTGCCACACTTGTAGCACTCAACTTGTTTGGGCATGTGTATCTCCTAGTTCTAGTTCACCAGCAAGCGCAGAGTATTCCTGCGCTCGCATAGTGAGATGATGTGCGTTTGTCTTTTCTCCACGCAGAAGTGCTTTCTCCGCCTCACGCCGAAACCACTCTGCGCGTTTGCTCAGGTAGAACGGCGTGGGCGGAACAGGTTTCCAAGTGCGTGTCATAGTGACCACTTCGCTTTCTCGCTGTGTTTTGGCTCAAGGTCTTGCTTGACCTCTACACCTGCTTCCATGAGAAAGTGTGAAACAACTTTCACCACATCAGCACACGGAACTCGGCGCATTGGATACGGGTCACCCGCTTCAGGTGAATAAGTTAAACCAGCGTTGATAAGCGCGGTTATGAGTTTGCTCTCGGTTATCATGATATAGCCCACCCCCCTTCAGGTGCGTAGTATGACCTATGAGGTCGGTCATAGTCTGTTTTCTTTTTGCTCTCAGGGCGATAGCAGAAGCACACCGCCTCGCTTGACTCACACATAAGGCAGGTTCGGCACTTGGGGCAGTAGTCATCAGGACACTCGGTTTCCCAGTCGAACTCGTGCTTACATGTTTGGCATACATACCAGTTGTAATACGCTTCCACGCCTTCCTTGCCGTCTTTAACGAAAGCTCCTGCGTAGCCATAGTCGTAGTAGCCGTTGTAAAGACTTTTGGTATCTAGTTCGCACGACTTATTCGACCACCACACTTTGTCCTCGTCTGTGTGACCTGCTTCCTCGTGGAATAGATACATCTGATACTCAGCCTTTGGGTGAACTGTAAGAATACACACCTTTGATCCGCGTGTGAACTCGTCAAGCATGGTGAATATTTGAATGTTATCGAGCGCGGTCACGCCACCAAGAGCAGGAATTAAGTCCTCTACGAATATGCGTGTGTCACTACGCACTTCGTCTTTGGCTTCGTAGACATCAAGCATACCATTGTGTCCTACATAGGTAGTGTTTGGGTGCTCGCTATCAGGTAGCAGGAACGGGTGGCAGTTAGATATATCTATCTTGCCACTCGTAGCAATACGAGCGTGCCACATGGCATAGCCCGTCTGATACTTACCACGCAACTCAAGGAAGCGGTTAATGCTTTCGTCTGCGCTCATACTACGCTCGCAGATGATACGATTTTCCTCAGGCACAACGATAGCGAAACCGAACCCATGTGGGTTGTTGAGCGCAGAGTTTTCTAACTTATCCCGTGATGGGATAGTGTTCGGTGGTATTACACATAACATACACATAACTAGTTGCCCCCTTCATCAGAGCGTCTTTCGGGTAGGTTGCCGAGTAGGGATACCAACTCGGGATACTGCTGTTCGTTCTTGTGAAGCCAACCCGTGTATCTACGCCACATCAGGTTGTTATCATTAGGGCTTACATGAAGCTCCCGTGTATACTCGACTGTGCTGTGAACGAACTGAAGGTATGCCTTCACTCGGCTCACATTGAGAGAACCCTTGAACACACGGATCTCGAGTGTGCGCTTAGATGAGATATTTACTGCGGAGTATCTGCCATTTACCTGATGACCTGTCTTGATTTTATCGGTCAAACGACCTACATCATCAAACGAAGCCCACCTATCGGAACTTCTACCTGCGATACGCTTAACTTGCCTACGATTATCGTAGATGAGTTTCGTAAAGCGGAGCATGTGTGCGTCTTTGCGACCCTGTGTAGGTTTTGTATCCTTCAAGCGCATACCGAATGTGGCTCGTGATACATGGATATGGAAGCCACATGTATCGGTATCCCATGAGCGAAAACCGCTCTCGCGGAGTTCGTCAAGTGCCGTGAACGGGAACTTGCTCATGTATTCCTCAAGTGTGTGTGGCATGGTGACTAACTCGAAGCCGTTATCAAGCGAGCCGTCATACTTGAGAAAACCACGCTCACCGATTAAGTCATTTGTCTGTGAAGCGATAGGCTTGAGGCTATCACCGCTCGGTAGTTCGACCTCGAGTTCGAACCCTAGATAGTGATTAAGTGGGCTATCACCATGAAACACGAAGCCACCGCTAGGCACGAAGTCATAACTCTTGATAACTCGACTTTCTTCGTCGCATGTATGGTCGCCATCTGTCCAGCGTAGTTCACCGCAATAGTCGCAGTCATCTATATTGGAAGAACACCCTCGGCAGTAGAGATTATCCCACGCTTCAAACATGCGTTCCTCTGTATCCCAATTGCCACAGTCACACAGCATGTGTGAGTCCTCTATGCGAAGTTCATCAAAACACTCTTGGCATATTCGTGAAAGAGCGCCTCGTTCCCTCATTACGCGATTTAGTTCGAAATAACCGCCAACTCCACGCGAAAATGGACGATAGTAGTTCTTATCACAACAAGAGCAACGACTAGCACAGTTCTCGTGAACCCTACCTGTAATGCTGTGGTCATAATACGATATAGCGAAAACAAGGTTAGAGCCGAAGCACGCACAGGCTTTACAACCTTGTTCGTGTGCTAGGACTTCCTCTCGTGTGTGCTGGATACGAGCGCGATTATTCATCAACACATCTATTACCTCGTAATAGGTGTCGTAAGTAGCCTTTGCCACTTGATACTCAGGAGTATCTTCAATGCGCGCTCCGTTTTGTTCAAACTCCCACATCTTTGAGCGAGCGTCTGAACAGAAAGTTGTAAGTGCCGAGTGAAGGCACTCTAAGCATAATGGCTCACACTCATCTGCCGTGTGAAGAGCAGAGTGAACTATGAGCGTGCGAATATCTCGGCATCTGGCACATGCGCCGACACCTGTGACACCCCACGAGAAGTGTATTTCGGGGGGTAGGTCGGGTGGATATGAGTTGGTCATGCGTTTTCCTTTCGTGTGATGGGCGACAACGAGTCCATTACTCGCTGAAGGTTCAATGCTTCACGACGCCACTCGTCACGCTGGCGTGTGAGTCTTGCGTTAGCAACGGCACTCGTGATTACGAGAGCCATTAACGACACGAGTGCTATGGAAATAGCAACAATGTCGAGGTCGGATAGATACATGATGTTCCTTTCGTGTGATCCCGACAGGCTTGAAGGGAAATGGAATTAAACCCTACGAACCTGTCGGGTGAAGGATTTTCCTTCTGAGAACAGCCTAGCACTTTGGTTTCAGAAGTCAAGAACCCTCTCTGAGTTCCGATTACCTTGCGCCCGTGAAGAAAAACTGTGCGCACGTGCGTATGACGACAATGTATGTACCGCGTGTGTGTAAACAAGTGCGTTCGTATGACGGCAAGCAATATACCGCGTGTGTGTATGAATTGCCCGTGCGCTGGTGCGCTCGTGGATCCGCGTGGCGACTTTCAATGATCAATACGCACGCACCCACATACGCACCCACTCACCCACCTACAAAACGAAAAACCCAAAACACCTAAAAGAGAGCAAAGAAAAGAAGTTAAAAAATGGATCAAGAGAGAGAGAAAACCGCAGGTCAGAAGGCTAATTTCTAGGGTTGTTGCTTTATTCTCAAAAGAGAGTAAAGTTCTCCCTGTTGGCTCAACCGAACCAACACAAACCACACGAAAGGCACGAAAATGGAAAAGAACCAAATCTCCGAAATGCTCGCCCCGTTCGCACTTAGCGCGGAAAGCGCAAAGAGCGCGACAAACCGAATTGCAAGCGCACTAGAAAAAAACGGAACGCCAGCGCAACTTCTCGCGAGCGTAGGGCAAAGCCTAAACGCGCTATCTGAGCGCGCAGACGAAGACTCAAGCGATTATGGCGCGCTCAAGGCACTTGTGAGCGCGTTCGCGTTCTCAACCGCTATCGCCAAGAAGGGAACGGACAAGCCCAAGAAAACACGCGAAGTGTGGGCAGATAGCCAAGAGGAAGCGCAAGCGATAAAGAACGCGCAGACCCCAGCGAAGCCAAAGAAGGCGGAAGCAAAAGCCAAGCCACAAACGCTCGACCTTGACAGCGTGGCGAAACTGCTCTCCGAAATCCTTTCACGCGGATAGTCCCCCAACACAAACCGAACCCCTACGCGGTAAACCCCGCGTGGGGGTTTTTTTATGCGCTCGCACGCGTGCCACGCGCTGGGGCTCCGCCCCAGACCCCGCTGGGGGCACGCCCCCAGACCCCCAAATGGTGGTCGCTAGCGCGACCCCAGTTCTTATAGCGCTGCGCGCTAAGTATTATACTATCGCCTCTAAATATTTTCCCAGTATTACAAAAGTGCTGGTCAGAGCGGTATTTGATATACTATGAAAAGTCGTATCGTTCGGTTTTGCTATTTGAACGGGTTAGTATATATATAGGGGTAACGAGCGGAAGTCCCTAGCGAGTTACCAGCTCGGCGGCTTTATTGCCGCCTCGCAGGGGGGTAGTGAGGCGCTCTTAGGGAGCGCCGAACGAAGGGGGGATATATTGGAGGTTTTATATGGCTGCCAAGGGTGGTAGTGAACACCACAATGTGGCTAAGCTGAAAGAGGCTAAGGCCAAAGTATTAGATTTTGTTCGCCAAGGACTGTCCTTACAGGACGCTATAGCCAAGGCTGACCGCAAACCTGACGTCATGAAAGACTGGCGTAAGGATGCCACCTTTATGAAAAACCTTGAGGCTGCCAAGTCTGAAGGTGAGAAAACCCTGAGTATCGTCTCAGGTGATGCTAAGTTTAAGATTGGCTTTGAGGAGTTCTCGAAAGAGTTCTTAGACTCCCCCATCTTCGAGCATCATAGATCCTGGATTGACGTCCTTGAGGGACGTACCCCTTCCTGGACACACCCAGCCATGACTTATGAACCAGCAAGTTCTAAACGCCTGCTGATTAACGTACCTCCTGAGCATGCCAAGTCTACCGTCATCACGGTCAACTACTGTGTCTATCGGATTGCTATGGATCCGAATATCAAGATTACTATCGTCTCTAAGACTCAAGAGCGCGCTAAGGAGTATCTCTACTCCATCAAGCAGCGCCTAAGTCATGAGCGCTGGTCTAAGCTTCAAGCCGTATATGGTTCTACTGGGGGGTGGAAAGAGGATGCGGATACTTGGAAGGCTGATCGCATTTACCTCTCTCGTGATTCTACCGAAAAGGATCCGACGGTACAAGCGCTCGGTATTGGTGGCCAGATTACTGGAGCCCGTTCCAACCTCATCATCTTGGACGACGTTGTTACGACTTCAAACGCGCATGAGTGGGAGAAACAACTCCTCTGGCTCCAACGAGATGTAGTTACCCGTCTTGGTGATAATGGTAAACTCCTTATTGTAGGAACCCGCATAGCGGCAAATGATCTTTATCGAGAGATTCGTAGCCCTGAGCATTGGGTTGGCGGCAAGACACCTTTTACGTATTTCTCGATGCCTGCAGTTCTAGAGTTTTATGAAGATCCAAAACAGTGGGTCACCTTGTGGCCTAAAAGCCATATACCCTGGGAGGGTTCTGATGAAGGCGTACTACCTGATGAGGACGGTCTCTACCCCAAATGGGATGGCCCCGCTCTGTTCAGGAGACGCTCTGAAGTTAGCCCGAGTGCTTGGGCTCTTGTCTACCAACAGCAAGACGTACAAGAGGATTCAATTTTCCCACCTGCTGCCGTCCAAGGTTCTATCAATAGGATGCGAAAGCGCGGACCGCTAAAAGCAGGAACGGCAGGACACCCTCGGGAGATGGGCGCTTGGTATACCATCATGGGCTTAGACCCTGCTATGAGTGGTAATACTGCAGCAGTAATAGTTACTGTAGATCGTAATACACGTAATCGCTACATCTTGGATGTAGAGAACATGAAAGACCCTACTCCTCAGAAGGTACAAGAACTTATAGAGAACTGGGTCGAGAAGTATCAACCTCAAGAATTACGTATTGAGATCAATGCCCACCAGAAGGCTTACTCTCTGGATTTAGATTTACAGCAATACCTTGCCTCACATGGTGTGAAGTTTTCATCCCAGTTCACAGGCAAGAATAAGTGGGACACATCATTCGGTGTGGCTGCTATGTCAGGCTTGTTTGGTAGCGTACGTAATGGTACACACCAAGACGATAACCTAATAGAGCTTCCTAGCCAAGATGGATCTGAGGGTATCAAAGCCCTTATACAGCAACTCATCACATGGAGACCTGATACACGTGGTCCAACAGACTGCGTTATGGCTCTCTGGTTCTGTGAACTACGCGCTAAAGAAATTATCTCTAATGCACGTATCAATCAGAGCCATCTCAATAATAGATGGGCTACCCGAAGACAGCTCGAAAATCGTTACGTTATGAACGTTAATGATTACGAATTCTCACAGTACGAATAGGATAATGATGGCGTTCGATATCGAAACAATTGCACGGCGAGTGCAAAACATGAAAGAGCGTAATCGCAACCGCGATGCGCGCATGTCTGACTTGCTTGCTGTTCGTAAGGGAAGAATGACTGAGGTATTCCCAGACATGTTCCCTGAAGGTATGCAAAGTGCAATGGTTGCAAACTTTGTTGATGTTGCTGCTCGTGACTTAGCTGAGGTTCTAGCACCATTACCATCATTTAACTGCAGTACAAGCAACACTACATCTGACAGAGCTAAGGCTTTTGCTGATAAGCGTAGTATGATTGCTAACAATTACATTTACACCTCACGCCTACAATCTCAGATGTACTGGGGTGCTGACTGGTATTTTTCTTATGGCTTCCTACCAATCCACGTAGAGCCAGATTTTGAAACAAATTTGCCACGCATTCGCGTCGAAGATCCAATGGGGGCTTACCCAGAATTTGACAGGTTCGGCCGATGTGTGGCGTATGCCAAACGATACATGAAAACAATTGGTGAACTTGCCAATGAATACCCAGAATATGCGGGGGATCTTCTGGGTAGACTTGGTTTCAATCAAGATACAAGCGCACTTGTAGAGATGATTCGTTACACTGATAAAGATATAACTGTTCTTTTCGTACCAAGTCGTAATAATCTTATATTAAATGCTGCGAATAATATTACAGGTAGCATGACTGTAAAGGTTGCACGCCGTCCAGGTATTGATGATGAAGCTCGTGGACAATTTGATGATGTGTTGTATGTTCAACTAGCACGTGCTCGTTTTGCAAACTTAGCTATGGAAGCTGCTGAAAAATCAGTACAAGCTCCATTAGTTGTGCCAAACGATGTTCTAGATATGCCAATGGGTCCTGATGCAGTAATCCGAACCGCTAACCCACAAGGTATTGGCAGAGTAAGATTAGATATACCACAAGGAGCTTTTCAGGAACAAGCAGCACTACAAGCAGAACTACGTCTTGGTGCTCGCTATCCTGAAGGTAGAACTGGAAACATTGACGCAAGTATTATTACTGGTCAAGGTGTCCAGGCACTTCTCGGTGCTTTCGATTCTCAAATCAAGGCTGGTCAAATCATCCTTGCTGAGACATTCGAAGAAGTTATTGGGATGTGCTATGATATGGATGAAAAACTCTTTAATGAAGAGAAAAGTGTCAGAGGCGTATCGCAGGGTACTCCGTACGAGTTAAAGTACATGCCAAGCAAGGACATTAAAGGCGATCACACAATTGAAGTTCGCTACGGCTTGATGGCTGGTCTTGACCCATCGCGTGCCTTGATATTCTCTCTTCAAGCCTTAGGTGCAGATCTTGTATCTAAAGACTTTGTTCGTAGAGAACTTAACTGGAGTTTGAACGTATCACAAGAAGAACAACGTATTGAAGTTGAAAAAATGCGTGATAACCTAAGCGCTGCTATTACAGCAACTGCGCAAGCAATTCCTGCTATGGCTAGCCAAGGTCAAGATCCTTCTAGCTTAATCCAAAAGATTGCTGATGTTATTGAACGCAGACAAAAGGGTGACAGCATAGAGGCTGCTGCGTTGGCCGTGTTTACACCTCCTGAGGCCCCTGAACAACCAATGCAGCCAGAGATGACTCCACCAGGCACACAAGGCCCAGTTGAACAGGCTCCCCCGTCCCCAGCCACTCCTGGATTACCTTCTGGTGGAGTCCCTCAACAAGCACCAGATTTAGCATCAATTTTAGCAGGACTTGGGGGCTAATAAATGGCAGGGGATGAATTTGCAGAACCAATTAATGATTTCTTAAGTCAATTATCCCAAAGAAAAGAACTTGATGGATACATACCGACTGGGTGGTTCATAGTTACCGAGTGGATGAATCCAGATGAAGGTTTCGCTATCTTTGGTTGGAGTGATGGTGTTGGTTCACCATTAAAATATCGTGGCATGTTAGAACATGCTCTAGAAGAAAAATTATATTTCGATAAGTACGAAGGATAGGATCTAAAATGGCTGAAGGTATGAGAGTATCAGGCGTAGGCAAGGGTGCTCGCCGTACCGATTTAGATCGCGCTGCTAAAGTTCAACGCCAAGCTAAGGTGCAAAATGCTGTTGGTGGACAATACGGGGAACGCGCAGAACTAACACAGTTAGCGCAAGGCGCTTCTATGTCAGGTGGTCCTATGACAAGTACGGCTCCAGCTGCAGCTAGTATTCCAACTGTAGGTATTTTTGATAGAACAACACGTCCTAATGAACCAATAACTGCTGGCGTAGATGCTGGCGAAGGACCTGGTTCTGAAGTACTTATGACACCAGTAGATGAACCAGATCAATTAGCTACTTTTGCTCGCGCTATGTACATGGCAAATCCAACACCACAATTACGTCGTATCGTAGAGGCATTTGAAGAAGAAGGTCGTTAGTGGCTAATCCTTTAGATGCATGGAATCCTGAGAAGAATAAACGTATAAAAGTTACTGGAATATTCGATAATGTCCAGTCTCAACTTGATCGCGTTATTTCAACTGAGATGGCTATGCTTTCGCCTAATCAATTTCAGAACTTTGATGCATGGGTAAATTCTTATCCAAACCAGAGTAAAGACTTCATTATGTCTGCAGTAAAGCTTGGTTTGAAGCCAGATACACCTGGTATTGGTAAGATTGCTTCAGTTGACGGACTAGCACAATTAAAACAAGATTTAATTAACACTAAAAATATCAAGTCTGCACTAGATGAAGATAAATCACTAGCAGCAGATATCAAAGATGTGTTATATGGTGGATTCAAAGGTACAAGTCGTACGCTTTTTGCTGCACTTCGCTCGCCTTATGAGTATGTAACCACAGTCGGACGTGATGCTTATGCACTTGCAACTCAAAAAGACAAGCCAGATTTAAGTCAATTTGTACAAAACCTTAGTCCTTTAGGACTAGTTGGTGAAACTACACAACTTGGTCAGCTGGGACGGGCATTTTTAGCTAATCCTACTAAAGTAGATACAGGTTCTGGTTTCTTTATTAACGAGAAATCTAAAGTACAGAAGGCTCAAGTCAAGGCTATGGGTGCTTATGGACTTATCAATGGTAAATCTTTTACTCTTGGACGTGCTGCACTTAAAACTGTAGGCTCAGATCCTAATAGTACGCAGTATAAAGTTATGTCAGGCATTATTGATGCCACACTTAACGTAGCTTTAGACCCTACAATTTGGTTAGGCCCTGGTGCTATTACCAAAATTGGTAAAGGTGGAAAAGAACTTAAGAAAGCTAAACTTGCTGCTGCTGAAGAACTGAAAAAAGAATCTAATCGTTTAGCTGAGGCAGCTGGCCTTACCAAGGAAGAAAGAAGGCTCATTAAAGAGCGTTCCGGACTTGCTAAGGAAGTTACTCGTCAAGCGGAAAACAAGTACCTCAAGGCTGAGCAGGTATATCAGAAGGCACAACAAGCACGCATTGAAGCAGATTATATTGCTGCGGCTAAAGTATATGCTGCTGATACTAAGAATGCTGCCAACCTTGCAGGTCCAGGAGGTTTGCCCCTCAATAACCGTAACATTGGCGAGTTCATTTTTGAACGAATCAACACAGGTAAGCAAAAAGAAACTGTTGATGCACTATCTAAGTTATCTTCGGATTACTATAATACATCAGGAGCTTTTCCTGGTGGAGTATTTTTTGATGAACTACCACAAGCACCTGGCTCGATAGCACTTGCGACACGTGGTAATGACGAATTTGTTGCCTCTTACTATGGCAAAGCTCCTAAGTTACTTGATTTATCTGATGACACGACTAGTTTATCACAAAAAGCTTGGTCACAGGAACTAAAGCGTCGTACAGAACTATTAAAAAGAATTAAACAAGCAGCAGATGACGGTACATTACCAGCACCTACACGTGAAGCTTTTAATACTCTAAGAACTGAGAATACAGCTGTAAGTTCTGTCGCAATTTCTATGCTTGAAGATACTGTAGCTAAACCTTTAGGTACATGGTTACAAGATATTTCAGTTATTGCTGCTAAAGAAGGTGGCGTAGACCAACGAATGATGGCTACTATCGTGGATATGATTTCAGATATCTACAAAGTAGATGGATTTGCTAATATTCGTTCAATCTTTGGTGATACTGGTGGCATAGTTCTAACTAATATAGACAATGTAGCTGCTCGTAAGGTTAAAATTAGCGAAGTATTAGCTGAATCTGCAGAGCCAACTATGGCTGCAAACGCTATGTTGAAGTTAGATAGTGTTATCGAAAGAGCAGAAGATACTCTATCAAGTAGTAAGCAAGCCCTTGATAATGCTAGGTTAGAATCTGAAGGAATGGCACAACGCTTAAAGGATATTGAAACTTTACGCGATTATGCAGCCAAAGATCCTGATTTGCTTAAAATGATGTTGAATGATCCTGATAATATTGGGATAGCTAAAGTCATGGATTTAGACATGAAAATTGCTGATACTCGCTATGCTAGAGAGTTCTTTTCTAGTGAAGTAGGTCTGACAGATTCACTATTCGGTGGATTATCTGCAAATACAACCAAAGCCATGCGGTATCTATTCGGTAAAAGATTCCTTGCAGTTGCAGAGATTGTAGCTAAAGAGACCAATACAATGCGTCTAGATCGTCTATTCGGACGCAAGTTAGATGTCGAAATTGTTGATGAACTAGCTAAGGCTAACACCGCAGAAGGCGTTATTGCTGTAATGCTGAGGCATTTAGCTTCTCCTGAGAGTGATCCACAGATTGCTCGTAGCCTATTGCTACGCACTGAGCTAGCCCTAAACAGTAGTAATCCACTAATTAAGCTTGCTGAACCTGTAGGTTTGAAGGCTGTATCGTTTATTGAAAGAGCAGAAAAGGTTCTAACTAATCAATACATACGTTCATCTATTCTGCCTTTGAACGATTTGGATAGATTATCACGTGGCCTAAATGACTGGTTTACCACAGCTAAAGTACCACAAGATTTAATTGATGATGTAATAAATAAAGTTATCAGTGAAAAAGATTACACAGCACGTGCTAAAGTCATTATGGACGGCATGCGTAAGATGCAAAAACACCTTGTTACTACAGTTGGTAAAGGTGATACTGAATTAGCTAAAGTCCTAGATGATGCTCTAAAACTTGCTGGTAAAGAGCAAGCTATTGTACGTCAGTATAATGTTGCTAACTTAGCTCAGGGAACAGACCCTAAACTTCTTTTTACCAATGGTGAAGAACTAGCTATGACTGGTGCTAACTACGCTCACCAGTTCCTAGATGATGTTATTCGTCTGCCAGATACACGTCCTATTATTGACGCTATCAATACCTATAACAAAAATGTACCGTTGTATGGTAAGGCTAAAGCTGTAACCACAACAGCAAACCAATTAGGTGACTACTGGCGTACAGCTCAGCTAGCATTCCGTGTATCTTACACAATGCGCAATATTGGTGAAATGCAACTTCGTATGTTCTTCTCAGGACACGATAGTATATTTAATCATCCAATTCAGTTTTTAGCTATGGCCATGGCCAACCCTAAGGGTACAAAGATGCAGGCACTTGCCGCTCGTATCGGCAAAGCTCAAAATGACATATTTGGCAATAACTTCAAAGATGATATAACCGAGAAGCTTGTAACAGATGCTTTAGATGAATATCTGCAATTCATGAAACGCGGTATCAGTGCTGGTGATCCTCGCACTGCTTTCGTAGGTAAGATATACGAAGTAGTTAATAATAATCACGAGTCCTATTACAAGGGCCTTGCATTAACACTTATGCGTTTCAACAAAGATGATCTAATGCCACTTGTAGCACGCGCTCGTACACCTGAACTACAAGATGATTTGATTAGTTATCTTACCACCAGAAAACAAGGTCTTGAGATATTAGAAAAGATACATCGTGGTGCTCGTACTTCTAAAGAAGTAACTGGTGTAAAAGTATCTGACTTTGACAGAATCATATTAAAAGATATCACCAAGCCTTTTTCAAAAGATAATATAAACGTAGATAACTTAAGAACATATCTATTTGATATTAACTCTACTGGTTCTTATGAATACGCTATCCAGTCTATTGGTGGTAAAGGACCTAAGGCTGAGTATATTCGTGAGATCCTTGCTAAAGGTAAAATAACTGTTACTCAAGGTAACAAAACAACAGAGATTTCTATCCCAGATTACGCTAAACTCAAGAATGTTGTAGAGATGGATGATCTTGAGATTGGTTTCAAATCTCAGTTAGCATCATTCTTCAAGCGAGAAGACATGCCAGAATCCACAGTATTATTATCTCGCACTAAGCGTTTTGCGGATGGTGAGCCTAAAATGCTTACTAAAGCAGTAGATTGGTTCTTTGATCTAAATGCTAGACTTGAAAACTTATCTACTTTTGGACCTGAGTTCCGTATGGCTTATTGGGACCACGTAGGCCGTTATGCTACAATGCTAGATACTGATGACTTATTGAAACTTCAAGATTCTGCCATAAAAACTTTAGCACCACTTCGTAAGAATGGCAAGGCTTGGGGCAAGAAGCACCAAACTATCAAGATTATTGAGAAGGAACTAAAGAGACGTGGAGATGATTACGTCCATGAGGGTGGAATAACCCTAGCTAACCTTAACTCAATGGCTTCTAAGCAAGGCGCTAAGTACACCAAAGAATTATTTTATGATGCATCTAAGCAGTTACAGTCTGCTCAGGCTATGCGTCTTATATTCCCATTCATTCAGGCGCACCTTAATACCGTTAAAAAATGGGGACAACTATTTGTTTCTAACCCAGTAAACTTTTACAAACTAGGTCGTGCTTACAATTCCTTAACAAAGGAAGGCTCAAGCGCTATTTACGACATAACTGGTGTTAAGTATGACGAGGGACAAGGCTTCATCTATGAAGATGAGTTTGGTGAAAAACGTTTCCGTTACCCAATTGCTGGAAGTTTTATCGGAGGCTTAGTAGGTAGAAATATAGATTCTGCTCAGGCACTACAACTTACAGCTCCTGTACAGTCACTTAACTTAGTTTTTGGTGCTGTTAATCCAGGAGTTCCCGGTATTGGTCCTGTAGGACAGTTTGCCTTTCAGGCAAGTGGTAAGTCATCAGCATTCGGACCTGTATGGAATACTATACGTGATGTAGTAATGCCATTCGGAGAAATAACAGATCCTGTAGGGTCTCTTGCTCCAGCTTGGTTGCGTAAAACATTTTATTATCTTCTTAACGATCAAAAAACAGTTGAGCGTGGAGTAAAAGACTGGGCATCATACCTAGCTTCTACTGGTCAATATGGCGAAAATCCTTTAATGGACGACACCGCAAGAAATCAGTTGTTTAAGGATGCCGAGGGTATGTCTCGTGGTATTGGATTACTAACAGCCTTATTCCAGAGCATATCACCAGCTACACCTTCTCAAGAAATATTTGCAAAGATTCCTAATAACAAAAAGGTTGACTTTGCTAGCATGACTATGCTTTACAATGCATGGGATCAGATTAGCCGTAAGCATCCTGGTGATTACTTTGCAGCAGTTCATGAGTTCTCAACAGAGTTTGGCGAGCGCAATCTGCTAGCTATTCTCGGTGGTTCTACACGTACTGTTACTGGTACTAAAGATGCTTGGACATTTTTGAATATGCATCCTGATGTAGCAGAAAAGTATGCTACTAAGAACGGTGATATCGTTCCATTCTTTTTCCCTGGTGGAGAAGGTGCTACAGCATACTACGCTTGGCAAAAGAAAACAGGACGTCGTGAACCTTTAAACACAGAAGAGCTATCTTCTGCTGCGGAAGAACTTGTTTACAAGATGGTTAAGTCTCAGATTTCTGAGATGCAAGCTGCCATGGGATACTCAGATGTCTGGTATGCAGGTGAAATAAACAAACTTAACAAGCGTTTCGGTGATGCTGCTCCAGCATCTATTATTAATGTTGGTACTGACAATGAGCGTATTGCTAACGTTGCTAAAGCTTTACAGGATAAAGCATTTCAGATGTCTCCTGTATACAAAGAAACAGCACAATTCTATGAACAATATTCTAGAGCAATAGAACTACTAAAAGAAACTCGCGTAACCGCAAACCCTGATTTAGGCAGTTCACACTGGTATGCAAGCGAGTTACGTTCACAACTACAAGAACTTGCTGACAGTTTAATGTTAGAGAATCCAGCATTCGCTCCAATGTTTTATCGTGTATTTGCAGGAACTATGAAAGCAAAGGACTAACGTGGCAGACGAAACATACAACCAGATGCGAGAGAGGCAGATATCCTCTTCAACCTATTCTTCCATGGGTGCTATGGCTAACAGCAATGCTGCCGCAGCTTTAGCTGCTCGTATTAGAGCAGAGGGTAGTTTCTACACTCGTACACTTGCTACAGCAGATCCTGTAGCATTCAGCAATCTTGCTGCTAGAGAACTAGATGCACTTCGTTCTCAGTTAAGAAATGACGGGTTTGGTAATAATGCAAACTATCTACAAGCTTTACTTCGTGCTACTGGTATGTCCAAGGGAGATACTCCACTAGGAACATTTAGTTATGAAGATACTAAGGCTTTCCGTGAGGCTGTAGTAGAGTCACGTCTTAATGGTGTAGAGTATTTAACCTTACTTCAAGATAACCTAGATAAAGGTGGAGCAGGCGGAACTAAGACTAAGTTTAGCAAAGAAGCATCCACTGCTATTAATCTAATTGATAAGTCTGATGCTAAGACTATGCTTTCTAAAGCATACTATGCCGCTTATGGTGAAGGTGCGCCACAGTCTGAAATTGATCGCTTTATGGCCAAATTTAATGCTCGTGCTAAGAAAGAAGCCGTAACTACTACAGCACAAGGAACTTCTACTACAAGCACAGGCGGAACCACAGGTAAGTCTACAACCACTCGTTCTGGACTTGGCTTTACAGCAGAAGAACAAACTAACTTCCTTGCTAACTATCTCATGAAACGTGGCGTAAAAGTAACCCCAGAAACTGGTGGTGCTGTCAAGACATTTATAGATGAAATGCGTAATACCTACAAGGACAATAATTTAGTTGAACCTGAGTTCAACATACTAGCCAACAAAGCACTTGCTTTAATTGGCACAGGAGATCCTGAGATACTTAAACAAAAACTAGCAGAAGAAAAACAAAGGATTCGTAACCAAGCTGCTAAGTTAAATCCTGGCATGGCGGACATTCTTGCTAGAGGCGAGGACTTGAAAGATTATGCAGATCAATATATGAAAATTGCTTCTGCTATCACGCACAAGACATACGATATGAACAATCCTCTCATTAAAAAGATGATGAATTACAAAGATGAAAAAGGTAACTATCGTGCAGCTTCAGATATAGAAGCCTACGAGATTATGCGTGGAAGCAGTGACTGGGATTCCAGTCCTGATGCATTTAACTCTTTCAGTGGTATTGGCGATATTATCGAACGAAAGTTAGGCTAATTAATGGCTAAAAAGAAAGTTGTTGAGACAGTAGTTAAAGTTGTCAAAGACCTACCAAAAGCGTTAGAAGCTAACAAAGCAGTAACAGCTGCTAAAGAAGCTGAAAAGAAAATTGATGCGATTCTTGCTAAGCCAAATATTACTGTTTCTGATATCAAGAAGATAGAAACCCTTGCTAAGACAGTAGAAAAGAATCTTGACAAAGCTGTAGATCTTGGCGCTTCAACAGCCAAAAACAGTCCTGTTGCTCAAGTTGAAAAAGCTGTAAAAACTAAAGTAACTGAGGCAAAAGCAGAAGCTCCTAAACCTATCACAACTACGCCTAAAACTGCTCCTAAAGCTGCTCCTAAAGCAGAAGAAGCTCCTGGTCCTAGCAATCTACCTAAGTCTACTACAACCAAAGCTCCAACTAAAGTTGCTGAAAAACCTAAGCCTGCAGCTCCTAAGACGTCTAAGACGCCTACTAAAACAGCTAAGGCGGCTGATGGCGATGGACCTAAGACACCAAGTAAAATTGTTGGAAAGATAGATGATCTTCCACCTAATCTTAGACCACCATACGGAGTCTTTCCTGCTCTTGGTGGTATTGCTGCTGGTTCAGGCCTTGACAAAGGAACTCCTCAAGAAATTCCTGACGATGCCGACGATCCCACAAAAAATCCTCCAAAAATAGAGCTACCAAAAATAGAGCTACCTAAAGTCGATGATAAAGACGGTGACGGTAAAGACGATGACGGTAAAGGTAAAGATGGCGATAGTGATGGTAAAGACAGTGACGGTAAAGATGATGGTGGTACTATTTATGGGGATAGTGGTCCAAACTTTGACGATGGTGGATCAACTCCTCCTCCTGCTTCAGAACCAGAACCAGAACCTGAACCTGAGCCTGAACCAGAAGTAGATAAATTTGCAACTCAATGGTTAATCTTAAAAGCTAAACTTCTGGCTGCAGGTTTACCTGAATCTACTGTAGATAATAGCGTTAATTATTTTAGAACTATTCTTAAAGATGGTAAATTTGCTGGAACTCCTAACGAACTTGAAAATGTAGTAGATCAGTATTTATATTTACCTACATATCAGTCTAAGGCTGGAGAAATAGTTGATTCACCATTCTACAAAGACTTTGGTAAGTTCAATGAGAAGCTTACTACTCGTAAAAAACCAGGTGAACTTGTAGGTCTTGTTCTAGGTTACAGAAGAGTTATTGATAAGTATGTCACTAGCGATACAGCTAAAACTGCATTCAAAAATGACGACTCAATAACAAAATACATGCAGAATGATGTGTCTGTTGCCGAACTTGATGAGCGTGCTAATGCTGCTCGTCTACGTTCTATCAATGCTGATCCTTTCTATGTTAAAGCTCTTATGGAACTTAAATACATAGATGCTTCTTCGGACCTAACAGCATTTTACCTAGACCCAAATGTAGGTACTAAAGCTCTTGAAGATCGTCGTACTGCTGGTGCATTCGCTACTGAAGCAGTCCGTAGAGCATCTGAAGCTACAGGTATCAAACTAGATACAGAATTTGCTAGACAGCAAGCTGCTCGTCTCACACAACTTGGTTATAGTGAGGCACAGATTACTCAGCTAGCAGGCGAAGGATACGAGAATATATCAGAACAACTCAGACCTACTGAGAAGTTATCTGGTATCTATGAGCGTAATCTAACAGGCGGTGCAGTTGATGCTGCTAAAGTACAACAAGAACTTCAGTCCGAGCAGTTCCTTGGAACAGCATCGGAACGTCGTAAGAGACTTAAAGAACAGGAAATCCAGGCGTTTAGAGGACAGTCTGGAATAGGAACAACAGCCCTTCGCTCTACAGCGATAGGCCTACTCTAACAGAATCCCGACATGGATCTATCGGCCCCATGCGGTGTATTAGACCGATAGTACGAGCCAATATCTATTCCCCTGTAGATATTGAGGCGTGCGCCAACTACTAGAAAGGGAGAGTTGCTATGAGCAACAACCGCGATAACTACTGGGATGACGAAGATGAAGATGATGACTTTACGCCATCATACGAATCGGAAACTGACCTTGTAAAGAAACTGCGTAAGGCTTTGAAGTCTGAGCAAAAGAGAAACAAGGAACTCGAAAGTTCACTAGGTGAACTCAGCAAGTCCCAAAGAGAGCGGATTTTAAAGGACGTATTTTCGTCCCGTGGCGTAAACCCAAAGGTTGCCGCATTTGTACCATCTGACTTGGATGCTTCGGAAGAAGCTATCGCAGCTTGGTTAGACAACAATGCCGATGTATTTGGCTTTGAAGTTAAACCAGAGCAGGAAGTAAGTCAGCATGACGTCGCAGCTTTGCGACAAATAGATGCTGTAACAAGTGGTGCTTTATCCCCCGACAAGTCTGAAGATATAGCATTTCGTATTAACAATGCTAACTCTGAAGATGAAATCCTAAAACTTATCTACGGTTCACAATCGTAGCCACTTCGACCAAAAAGGATAGGTAAATGCCTAACTTGTATACCTCTGCTGCTTTGCCAGCAGGTCAAGCGGGTACAGTTGTCGGTGCTAACCTTGTTACTCAGGCGTATGACAAGCTCGTAGAGTTCGCTCTTCGTTCCGTTCCGTCATTCCGTGCTGCAGCTGACAAGAAGCCTGCACAGCAATCCCACGCAGGTTCATCTGTATTGTTCCAACTTTACAATGACCTCGCAGTAGCTACCTCACCATTGACAGAAACTGTTGATCCAGATGCTGTTGCAATTCCTGCAACAAGCACAGTCGCAGTCACCCTCAATGAGTATGGTAACTCAATCATTTCAACTCGCAAGCTCGACCTCTTCTCACTCGCTGATGTAGAGCCAGCTCTTGCAAACATTGTTGCATTCAACATGAATGACTCACTCGACACAGTTGTCCGTGATGTTCTAAATGGTGGATCACAGGTAATCCGCGAATCCGCTGGATCACTTTCTACCTCTGCAGCAATCACAACCATCACTGGTTCTGACACAATCAAGTCACGCGATATCCGCTACGCAGTAGCAAAGCTTCGCGCAGCAAACGTTGTGCCACGCCGTGGTTCTCTATACGCTTCCTACATTCACCCAGAGGTTTCACACGATCTTCGTGCTGAAACAGGAACTGCAGGATGGCGTCAGCCACACGAGTACGTAGATACCTCAAACATCTACGCAGGTGAGCTTGGAACATACGAAGGCGTTGCTTTCGTAGAGTCACCACGCCTACCAAACTCACAGGCTGGTTCAGGAGCTGGCGCAAGCCAGGTTCGTGTGTTCTCAACATTCGTAATGGGTCAACAGGCTCTTGCAGAAGCAGTTGCAGAAGAACCACACACAGTTATCGGTCCAGTTACAGACAAGTTAATGCGTCTCCGCCCAATCGGCTGGTACGGCGTACTTGGATGGAACCGTTACCGTTCAGAATCTCTATGGCGTATCGAAACAGCATCGTCTGTTCGTCCAACCGTTTAGTTAATTAACTGACTGCTGGGCAGGGGAAACCCTGCCTAGTGGTGAGTTCATTAAAGGAGAACTATGGCTTTCTACTTCACACCACCAACAGTATCTGAAGGACCTGCAGGAGACAACGTACTGCACTACAGATATAAACTGGAACGTGGTATCACTGTAATCAAGGAGAATGATGTCTATCGTCAAGAACGTTTTCCGTATGCTGAAGATTTGGCTAATGCTGACTTGTATTACTTGGGTGGTCACCGTTATGAAATTTCATCTGCAGAAAAAGCATCGCTAGAAGCAGCGGGGTACACAGTAGAAACTGTATAGGGGGAATATGTTACACAGAAGTACACATCCTACAGATGTAGAAGGTTGCTTTGGATGCAAAATCCTAGGCATAAGCCTTAACGCAGGAGAAGCATCAACTAGAACCAGTATGTCTACCAAGAAGTGGGATGCTGAGTTGCAGGCTTATAGAGATGCTAGAGCACAAGGGATTCAACCGTCATCAACTCGTATGAAAGATATACAAGTGGCAGTTGAGGTAAGTAACAGAGCAGGAAAGGCGTTCAAAGCGGACGACTCAACAGGAGGGTTAATTTAATGCCAATGGTTAGCGGAAAAAAGTTCCCTTACACAGCTAAGGGTAAGAAGGCAGCCAAGATGTATGCAAAGGCTGAGAAGATGGAAGAAAAGGCCATGATGATGAAGGCCAAGAAGAAAGCCGTTAAGAAGAAAGCGAAAAAGAAATAATGGCAATGCGTAAATCTTTTTACGATACCAGTGGGTATAATCCAATTCAAAAAGCTGCTAGCACTGTAGGCAAATACGTTGGAAATATTAAAAAAGAAGTTGGTCAATATGCTGGCAGTTATCGTAAAACAATTGGAGCACAGAATGAAGCACGTACTGTACCACCTTCAATGCGCCCTGCTGCTAAAGCTAGAGCTAATGCTGCCGCAGCTTCTAATAAGAAAGACCTTGGTCAACTTGCCGGAGCAATCCTACAAGGACGTCGCTACGACAAAAAAGGCAGAATCAAATAATGTCATCTGGACAACATAAGACCCATCACGGTTTTAACTCTGTCCAGATTAAGGACGGGAAAGTGGTTCGTCTAAATAAGAACGGAACCGTAAGAGCAGTATTAGGAAAGTACGGAGAGTATGGCAAGCAAAAGAGATCCTAGGCTCGCAAGAGCAGGAGTTTCAGGCTTTAACAAACCTAAACGTACCCCTACTCACCCCAAAAAGTCTCATGTAGTTGTGGCTAAGCAGGGTGAACAAGTAAGAACAATCCGCTTTGGAGAACAGGGTGCTAGCACAGCTGGCAAACCTAAAGCTGGAGAGTCACAACGTATGAAGATGAAACGCAAAAGTTTCAAGGCGCGTCATCGTAGAAATATATCCAAGGGAAAAATGAGTGCCGCATATTGGGCAGATAAGGTAAAATGGTAATGGCAAAAACATATAAGACGGCTGACGCAGCACGTGCTGCATACAAGCCAAAAAGAGGACTTCCAAAAGGTGGAGGCAAAGGCGCTAAGGGAGAAAGACTTTACACTCCTGTAAGCCAAGCAACAATCGATAAAATTAAAAAGATGGGTATGACTAAGGCACTTGCTGTTGCAGGTAAGACCCCAAAGGGTGCTCGTGCTGAGTTTATCCAAGGTGTAAATCGTATGTACGGTGCTAAGCGCGTAGCCGCTGCTCGTGCTAAGGCTGCTCCTGCAGCTAAGTCTCCAGATGCTGCTCGTGCCGCTTATGCTAACAAGCCTGCTGTAAAAAAGGCTGCTGTTAAGAAAGCTGCTCCTAAGAAGTACACATCTAAGTCACCTAAGCCAATGAATCCAAAGGGTCTATTCCCTGGACTACTAGGTGGCAAGAAGTAACAATGTCATACACCAAACCAGGTCTACGCGACTCTATTAAAAGACGAGTTCTTGCTGGTTCCAAAGGCGGTAGACCTGGACAATGGTCAGCGCGTAAAGCGCAACTTGTAGCACAACAATACAAGAAGGCTGGTGGTGGCTACACAGGTAGCAAATCCAGCAAACAAAAATCTTTATCTAAATGGACTAAAGAAGAGTGGGGAACCAGATCTGGTAAACCTAGCACTCAAGGTTCTAAAGCAACTGGAGAGCGTTACTTGCCTAAGAAGGCACGTCAGTCTCTAAGCAAGAAAGAGTACGCGGCTACTTCTGCTAAGAAGCGTCGTGATACCAAGTCTGGTAAACAGTTCTCCAAGCAACCTAAATCAATTGCTCGAAAGACAGCGAGGTATAGATAATGGCAGTCGGAAATACAGGTTCCCCGTTTAGTGCTGAACTAAATCGACTTGCTAATGGTGGTACTTACAGAACTCCACTAAACGTTGTGGGAGATAACCTTGCGGCTAATGAATGGGCTGGTACAACTGGCCAAAGCATCCAAGGTGCGCTTAATCGTAAAGATGGACGCACGGATCCCAAAACCTTCCTTGACATCCAAGGTATTTGTAATGTGCTAGCAGGAACCGATGGTCTTGCTGCACCCGAAGCTCTGAGAAGGATATCGTCCTAATGACATCAACTCTTGCCAATTTGGTAGATGAAGTTCTCCTAAATCTTAATGGCTATACGATGCGACAAGATCGCACCACTCACCTTACTGCCGACATCAACTCCTCAGCTCTAATCTTAAACCTAGGTAGCGTGTCCAATATTGGCAAGGGTGTTGTCGAAATCGACGATGAAATGATCTGGCTGGATAGTTATGACCGCGTGTCGAGCACAGCAACTGCAGCTCCATACGGTCGTGGCTATCAAGGCACAACTGCTGCCAGCCACACCACTAACACAAAGGTAACTATCTCCCCTACCTTCCCTAGACTCTCTGTCAAGAGGGCTATCAATGACAGCATCAAAGCGGTCTTTCCCCAGCTTTTTGGAGTAGATAAAACAACCTTTAGTCTTACTGCCACCCAGTCGACATACAGCCTCCCATCGGCCATAGACGACGTTTTAGGGGTATCCTGGGACACTCCTGGCCCTACCGGGGAATGGATGCCTGTCAAACAATGGCGTCACGATAAAATGGCTAATTCAGCTACGTACGCTACTGGTCAAACTATTTCGGTTTATGACCGTATTACCCCAGGTCGGACTGTGCAGGTAACGTACAGTAAAGAACCTAGCATTCTTGTTAATAATAATGATGTCTTTGAAACAGTAACTGGATTACCTTCATCTGCTAAAGATGTTATTGTTTATGGGGCTTCTTATCGTCTAGCCTCCTTTATCGATCCAGGCCGTCTTACATTTACTTCTGCCGAGGCAGACCAAGCTGATACTAAAATTCAATTTGGCTCTGGCTCTAATGCTGCTCGATTTATGCTCGCACTTTACCAGCAACGCCTTGCCGAGGAAGCAGGCAAGTTGCGTGGCCAATACCCAGTCCGAATCCACTACACGAGGTACTAATGACAATACGTAAATATCTCTCTACATCTCAGGAGACCACGCTTACATCAGCGATGAACTCCTCTCAGACAACGATGGTTGTCAACTCTGCAGCGGGTTTGCTTGGTAGCATCACCCCAGCAGCAGGTGAAACTTTCACCATTGTCATCGACCCAGACACCTCGCTCGAAGAAATTGTCGATGTAATTGCTCCCTCTAACCCAGGTAGCAACACATTAACAGTTAATCGTAACATCGATGGAACTGCAGCAATTGCTCACTCTGCTGGTGCAAAGGTTCGTCACATGGCTATCGGCCGTGACTTCCGTGAAGCTAATACTCATATCGAAAACACAACATCGGCTCACGGGTTGACTATTGCTAACGTAGTAAAGACTACCGATACTGGAACAGTATCTACCGCAATGATTGCAGATAGCGCTGTTACCTCAGCTAAGATCGCTGATGGAGCTATCACTAATGCGGATATAAACGCCTCAGCTGCTATTACAGATACCAAGCTTGCTACTATCTCAACAGTTGGCAAGGTAGCTAACTCTGCCACAACAGCAACATCAACCAACACAAACTCTGCGATCGTAGCTAGAGATGCTTCAGGTAACTTCTCAGCAAATACGGTTACGGCAAATCTAACTGGTAATGTCACAGGTAACGTGACTGGTAACGTGACTGGATCCTCTGGTTCTACCACAGGTAATGCTGCTACAGCCACAGCCCTACAAACTGCTAGAGACTTCCAACTTACAGGAGATGTAGAGGCTAGCGCCGTATCCTTTGATGGCACAGGCAACGTAAGCCTAACAACCAGCATCGGTACTGGTGCGATTGTAAACGCAGATATCAACGCATCAGCAGGTATTGCTTACAGCAAACTAAGCCTTAACAGTTCTATTACATCCTCTGACATTGTAGATGGAACTATCGTAAATGATGACATTAACGCTTCGGCTGCTATTGCTCTTAGCAAGTTAGCAACTGACCCACTAGCCCGTGCTAACCATACTGGCACTCAGACAGCCAGCACTATCTCTGACTTTGATACACAGGTACGCACATCTAAAGTAACAGACTTGGCTGCGCCAACTTCTTCGTTCTCAATGAACAGCCAGAAGATTACAAGCCTTGGCACTCCAACAGATTCAGGTGACGCAGCAACTAAGGGTTACATTGATACAGAGATTACCAATCTAATCAATGGTGCTCCTGGAACTCTTGATACTCTTAAAGAGATTGCTGATGAAATTCAGGCTGGTGGTACATTCTACGATGCCGTAGTCTTTAAGTCAGGCTCCACAATGACTGGTGCTCTGACTCTTCACGCAGACCCTTCAGCAAATCTACAGGCTGCTACAAAGCAATATGTTGATGCTGTTGCTGGTAGCGCTACTGCTGCTGCAGCAAGCGCTGCTGCTGCTGAGACAGCCTATGATAACTTTGATGATAGATACCTAGGTGCAAAGTCAACTCCTCCAACATTAGATAACGATGGAAATGCGATTCTTGAAGGAGCTATTTACTGGAACTCAGTAGATAATGCCATGTATGCATGGGATACAGGACTTTCTGCATGGGGATCTATCTCTTCAACTGCTGCTATCTATCGCTACAAGTTCGTAGCAACAGGTGGAGAAACCTCTGTATCAGGAACTGATGCTGGCGGATTAACTCTATCTTACTTAGCAGGCAAAGAACAGGTATACCTAAACGGTGTACTCCTAGTTCGTGGTTCTGACTACACGGCAACCAATGGAACAAGTATTACATCCTTAGCAGCACTTGCTGTCAACGATGTGCTCGAGGTAATCACCTTCACAGCATTTGATCTTGCCACAGCAATTCCTAACACAGTTATAGACGCTAAGGGCGACCTTATCGTAGGAACTGCAGCAGATACTGTAGGTAAATTAACAGTTGGAACTAACGGACAGTACCTACAGGCTGACTCAAGCACTGCTACTGGACTTACTTGGTCAAACGTTTCTGGTTACTCAGCACCAACACTTGGTTCTACAGTAATAAATTCTGGAGCAACAGTAACAACAATTAGCGGTCTAACAGATGTAGTATTAACTGGTCCTGGAAGCGTTGCAGACGAATTAACACTTTTATTAATGGGCGCACTCTAAGAAAGGGAGATAATGGCCACAACAACTAAAGCGCTGTTCCGAGGAGCAGCAACAACAACAGTAGGAACAACCCTATATACAGTTCCTGCAGCTACTACCACAGTAGTTACAAGCATAGTAGTTACAAATACTGCTGGTTCAGCTGGAACATTTACAATAGGTCTTGGCGGTACAAATATTGCAACTACTGTTACAGTAGGTTCATACGATTCGACAGTTATTGACCTCAAGCAGGTCCTCACCGCAACGCAGACAATCACGGGTGGAGCAAGCGCGACAACAATTAACTTCCACATCTCTGGAGTGGAGATTGCATAGTGACACCTGTATATAAATTATCTGCCAGTAGTATTACTGGCAGGACTACCTATGGGAGTATGCTGGCAGGTAATACTGCTTATGAATTACCTGGCGACTTTGAATCCATCGCTACTGTAACTGTTGGCGCAACAGCAGTTGATTATATTGATTTTACTTCAATTCCTAGCACTTACAAACATTTACAATTACGATGGTTACTGCGTTCTTCTCGTTCTGGTGCAACTGCCGATGGAGTGTCGCTTATATTTAATAGCGACACCGCTTCTTACCCACGACATTATATTCTTGGAGATGGTTCATCTGCTGCGGCTTACGCAGAAGATTCTTCAGCAGGAAATACAGGAATGGTATTTAGAGCGGCAACGGGCGCAGCAGCAGGAGCGAGTATGTTTGCCGCTGGAATTATTGATATTTTAGATTATGCCAATACCTCAAAATATAAAACTGCTAGAAATTTAGCAGGATACGATTTGAATGGATCAGGACAAGTTATTCTTAATAGTGGGTTATGGCAAAGCACTTCAGCAATTACATCAATTAGAGTCCAGTCATCAACACTTGGTGATTTTGTGCAGTATTCCCACGCAGCGCTTTACGGAATAAAGGGGGCATAGCCAATGGCAATTACACAACTTGAAAGAATTGTTAATCGCTTTGAAGTGCAGCCAAATGGTTGCTGGTGGCACCCAACCACACCTACTGCAAAAGGTTTTGCACAAACCAAATATGGCTGGCCCGTCTCTAAGTCAACGCTAATTCACCGTCTATCTTGGATGTATTACAAAGGCGATATTCCAGAAGGAATGGTTATAGACCATATATGCCACGATCCAAAAGAATGCAAAGGTGGTAACACTTGCCTACATCGCCGTTGTGTAAATCCAGAACATTTACAACTTGTTACTAGCGCAGAAAATAGTTATCGCTCAGTAAGAGTCTTAGAACATAAAACACACTGCAAGAGAGGACACGAGTTGGAAAATAATATCTATACCTACAACTCTAAAAACAGTAGACGTTTTGGTTGTGCTACTTGTATGAACCGAAAGGTGGTCATCTGATGCCAGCGACCTATGAGGCAATAGCAACGACTACGCTTTCTACTAGCACAGCGACAGTTTCATTTACTTCCATTAGCGGTGCTTATACTGATTTAGTTATAGTAATAGCCAATGCGACAAACTTAATTGGTAACTCAGATGTTCTTATGCGTTTTAATTCTGATAGCGGTTCTAACTATAGTGCAACTATTCTTACGGGAGATGGAAGCGCTGCTTCATCCGCTCGTAGAACAAATTCAACATCTATAATTTG
>Ga0070753_1000171_pt1 | contig 40227 bp, 53 predicted proteins | sample VirMetDEL_Aug_31_FD_77441 | JGI IMG/M metagenome (GOLD analysis project Ga0070753, IMG submission 77441) | Aqueous microbial communities from the Delaware River and Bay under freshwater to marine salinity gradient to study organic matter... | ecosystem: Environmental > Aquatic > Marine > Coastal... | reverse complement strand
TCATTATAACCGTCAGAAAGAAGATTGATGCATTGAGCGACTGTAGCAACGCCTAAACTAGTGATATGGCCATAACCGTCTAAAGTTATATCCTGGATAAAAGTGTTACCACTGTTATCGGACGAGCTCGCAGGCGATGTTGCATGAGAAATCTTTAAAACATCATCTGCTTCCCAATCGGTTGAAATAATATTATCATCACCCTTGATTGTAAAGGTATCACCAGATGTAATGGTATAGGTATCACCGGCACTATCTGCTGCTGTCCAACTGCTATAGTTGTCATATCTATCATCAAAATTATCTGCAGTAATTCCAGTGATATGGCCTGTTGCATTAACTGTTATAGACTTAATATACTGCCCATCTTCTGAGTCATTTTGACCATATGTGTTTGCAGTTACACCAGAGTTGTCGTGTGTAATTTTACCTGTGGTAGTATCGAAGCTTATGGGGGCTGAATCATTTATCCAGTTTGCTGTAGCGATCCTGCTTAATGTATTGACTGAATCTGTTGCTGCTACCCAGTAATTTTCAGATTCATCCCAAAGTAGTTGAACATTACCATAATCCCCACGCTCGACCTCAATACCAGCATCTGTACCTGTAGCTGGTATCCCGGTAGCATTATTATTCAGTACGATTATATTATCATCAATAGTAATTGTTTCAGTATTAATATAGGTAGTGGTACCACCTACAGTAAAGTTACCAGTAACCTCCAAATCACCATCTACAGTAGCAGAGTCTAGAGTTGTTATACCATCAACATTAAGATTCCCTGTTACATCTAAATTTCTCGTAACACTTAGGTCTCCGTCTACAGTAGCAGAGTCTAGAGTTGTTATACCATCAACATTAAAATCTACCGAAACCTCAACATTATCAAAGCTGCCAGTTGTACCATCGACTCTTAAAAACTGAGCACTGTCTCCTTGTAGAGCTAATCTTCCTAGATCTGTGGTGACACCAGCTTCCCAGTAATCTCCGAGTTCATTCCATTGGATTACTGCGGAATCGCTGCCGGGTCTATCTACTGCCAGACCAGCCCTATTAATATCCTGTACCGCAATTCCATCATTCATAACTTGATAGGCTGCGGCGGTTCTAGTATCTCCAGTGAAAGTAACCAGTCCTCCTACGGTAAAGCCCCCAATTACTTCTAAATCCCCACCAACTGATATATTGGCTGTGATAGTAGCAGAGTCTGCTTCAAGACCAGTGGTATTAATTCCAATCGCACCTATATCGATGGTGGTGTCCCCAACTGTGAATGTTGTACCATCGAACGTAAAGTTACCGTCATCCTCAAGCTCGCCATCTGTACCGGCGATTACAATACGATTGTTTGTAAGATCTTCAACCTTAGCACTGGCTAGTTCTGCAGATGTTCCAACATCAATTTTAGGAACTGCAAGAGTATTTGTTCCAGTGCTATAGGTTAAATTGGCATTATCCGCGATCTCATCACCTGATCCAACTATGACAATTCTTCCATCTGTAAGGTCTGTAACTTTCAGAGTACCAATAGTTGCGCTATCTGCTGCCAACTCATCTGCGTTTACGGTTCCATCAAAGTAACCATGTTTCCATTCTTGGCTAGCAGAACCTAGGGATCTAGCATTATCTGTAGAAGGCACAATGTCTGTATCTACTTGACCATTAATAGAAACTGTATCAGTAGATGCATTACCAAGGTCAACGTTACCATCTGCTGTGAAATTTCCCCCAACATCTAAGTCACCAGTAATAGTAGCTGAGTCTGCCTCAAGGCCAGTAGTGTTGATCCCTGTGGCTAATCTATTAATGGATGTTTGACCAACATTCAGAGTTGTACCATCGAAAGTAAAGTTAGCGTCGTCTTCAATCTCACCACTAGCACCAACAATAACGACTCTATTATTAGTTAGGTCGGTAACTTTTAGCGTTCCGATTGTACCAGAATCTGCATCTAGCCCGGTAGTATTAATACCAGTCGCACCTTTGTCAATAGTAGTATTACCTACTGAAAGAGCAGTACCGTCAAATGTGAAGTTAGCATCATCCTCAAGCTCGCCATCTGTACCGGCGATGGTAACTCTATTATTAGTTAGGTCTGTAACCTTTAATGTACCAATAGTGGCACTGTCTGATTGTAGTTCATCTGCGTTTACAGTACCATCGAAATAGCCATGGCGCCACTCTGAATCAGCAGAACCTAGGTCATATAAATTATCCCCCTCAGGTATAATGTTTGATGCCACATTCGCGTTAAATGTTACAGTATCAGTAGCGTTTGTTCCATCGCCCAGATCAATATTTCCATCAGCACCAGCTTTTATAGCAGCTGTGCCATTAATAACTAGATTACCACCAACGTTTAGATTTGTATCAATATCTAAGCTGCCCTTAATATGGCTTGTTGCGGAACTATCTTTTAGATATATTTTAGGGCTGGATAACTGAACCTCATTAATTGAATCTAATCGACCATCAAGTTCAGCAATAGCTGTGGAGACGGTATTGGCTGTGGTCCCCATTGCTACAGAAGTGATCGTACCAAGTTCGGCATCATGTTCGTTTATAGCCCCAACTACTGGACCAGCAGTTGTGGTAAGAGTTGATACGTCGCCAACTGAATCTAAAAGCTGGTTAAACCTCAGCCTTTGCGTGTTCATGGTATTGGATAAGTTTACATAAGGTATCTTTGAATTAGCCATTTGTACCGTTCTCTAATAGTTGCTGCAGCATTGCTTTTATTTCCTGGACGTCAGATTTTAGGCCCTCGATCTCTTCACGCTCTTTTCTTTTTTCATTAAGTAGAATTTCCTGTCGTCTTATTTTGTTCTTATTTATATTCATTATCATACCAGTCTTAAGATCTCTTACAAAGTCTTTGTGGCCTTTTATGGGTAGATAGTCTTCCATTAGTATGTTGTAATCGATCTAAGATTATATAATGCAGGCGGTCTCGCCATGTTAGATGCAGACATAGTAATCTTCAATTGGTATTGGTCAAATGAAGGTAGATCAAATACATTAAACTCGTATTCCTTAATATCACTTGGATTATCAGATGCAGGAATTTCACTATAATTTGCACCAAGCTTGGAAACGCTAGTCTTACTCATTTCTACCCAATTTTTCTTATAAATGTTTTCGCCATCCTCTTGGTTATTGGTTCTATACCAAACGGAAAATTCTGCCCCAGTAGGTCTAAACGCTTCGACTAGTACGACCAATGACGTTGATGAATATCTTAGTGTGTATGGAATACTGATATGCTTGGCCGGGACCGTACCCCCATCTGGTGAGGTTTCTGATGTAAATGGTAGCGTAGTCATAGAGTTTGATAAAGCAGAATCAGCAGATGACCAATTATCCACTAAGAATTGGCTTACCATAAGGCTAGCATCATCTATTCTAATATAAGGTGCCACATATTGATTCGTAGTGGTTAGATTCACATTTAGCTCTGTAGAAGCCCGGCCACTAAGTTGAGTTATTTCTTGATTACTGTCCGCAATAACCATAGGGGATTGAAATTCAAAGGGACTCCAGAATGGTATCCGAATATTATTTTTGGCCTGATAGGCAGTTTCAGTTCCCCCAAAAGATTTACCGCTTGTAAAGTTTCCTGTTATATAGGCATTAGTACTCTGAGGTGAATAGTATGGTATTTCAGCAGTAATCAGATTTATATTATATTGCTCTGTTGCTGACAAACCAGTACCACCACCCCTAACAGAATTAGTTGCAGCGGAATCCATTTTAAATGTATATCCCCATGCATCTGCAGAGTCAATGGTCCTTACACCTAAAATACTGCTTCCCAGAACCCCATTAATTGTATCGTTGGCAGAGAAGCTAAGATCATTATCAGTAAATAGTTCAACCTTGTCACCGGGTTGATAACCATGGGCTGGATGAATAACAGATACACTTGAATCGCCAGCAGTAAAGATCAGTGGATCAAAAGTATAAAATTTAGGATCGTCCAACACACCTGATTCTGTTAATGATTTTCTTGGCGGTATGTTATTCTTTAATTTTACTACATTATTGAGATCAGTTTGGAACACCGCTCGATAGACCTTAAATGCAAGATCCTTTGTCTGATCAGCCTGCCATACAGTTCCATTTGATGAAGAATAGAATGCACCAGAACTAATACTGGTTTTGGGTGCATAAATCTCTGTAGAATTTGCTGCATTCAATATATAATCTAAATCTTTAGATGTATAAACCTGGTATTTATTTCTTGCGGCTGAAGTATGTAAACAAATAGCTAGTACACTTTTAGCTGGTACGAATACAGGCTCATTTAAAGTAAATTTATATTCAGTAGCAGAGGAAAAGGTTGTAGATGGGGTACACCCAGAAGCTGTAATCTCACTCGGTGTAGCCACTACTAAACTTCCCCCGATTCTGTGATTAGGTGAAGGTGACCAGGTATTTAAAGTAGGTCTTAGCTCTAAAGTAATAGGCAATGTTGTATCAATTGCCGCAAAGAATATGCCGATACTTGTAATGACCGAGTCTTCAGCAATCACCACTGTTTGAGCTAGTGGGTTAATATTATTTACGGCTTGTAATAAATTTGGCATTTACTTTTCCTATTATACTATTTCTTCACTCGGGGTAGAATTCTGTTGCAACGTTTCTTGAATTTTCTTGGCCTCTGCAATTTCTGCAGCTGTTCCATTAAAGTAATTTTCATATTGCCCGTAGCCGTAGAAAGTAGCCCCAGCAATAGATTTGCATTTATCCAAATTGATTTCATCAATATCAGTTACTATTAAATCTATTCCTGCCGAGGTAATGGGAAAGTTCACGGTATCATTACTTTGTACGAAAAATAAACCGGATAACCTACCAGCTGCAGTTGATGCAATAGGGGTATCCCCCCCGCCATTGGTAGGGCCACCTTGAGCAGAGGGGAAGGACGTAGCAGATTTATATTGTTCTCCAGGTTCTAGCAATGCAGAGTTTCTTGCAGCGGATATTAAATCATTCTCTGTTTTACTAGTGTTCACCCACTTGTTAACTAGAACCCCACCAAAGAAGAAGTAATGGGGTATGTTCGGCCTCAATCCATTAAATTCAAAGTATATAAATTTGGGCCTGAAAATAGAGATTGTATCATATCCTAGAGTAAGATCATACTTTGCAGGAGGTGGCGTGACCTTCTTCACCACCACCACCGGTTGGTTTCGTTTGTGGTCGTTATTGGAGTTGGCCCCAATACTTTCATGATAATCATAAAGACTACCAGAAAATGTATTTTGGTTTTTCCCACTGTAGACGACTGTGGGCCTTGCCCTCGGCCGTAGTGATACATCTGGTGCTAGAGATGACATTTTGTTATCCTTTTTTATTTATGGGCCCTTACCCGCACCCGTTTCGCCAGCAGCACTACCGTAATTTGGATACTCATAACCTGCACTCGTCTCGACGAGTGGAGGGTCAAACATGACTTGAGTTACGACGCCTGCATTATCACCAGGTTCGAATAGAGCTGTATTACTGACAGAAGCATACGCCTTATCAACCAATCTTCTTTCGGTCCATCTATCTTCACCTGGGCTTAATCTACCCGATCCATAGAAACCACCTAGATCAAATTGGTTAACATTCTCATACTGTGTAGGTTTATCCTGAGATATATATACTTCTTCTGTAAACGTCGGCCAAACTGTTTGGCCCTTTCTTACAACACCACTAGAATTGACCTCATCATATGACAGATTTATTTTTCTTCTATAAACCATAGGGGTTAAATATGATCCCCTGATATCTGCTCTATAATCAACATCGTTTATATTACTTTGGACGGGACTGTTAAATCCATCCCCAACAAATCCATTAATCTCTCTTACAGCCCCATTTTCATCTACAACAGAAAGATTCATAAGATCTAATTCTGCCAGCGCTAATGTTGAAAATCTTTCTGTGGCTTGAAGTCTTCTGTCCATCGCCCGAAGATCCCGCATCTTAAATCCACGGTTATCTGTTGGGGTTATCCCTAAGTCATTTTTATTTAATACGTATGGATTCAAAGATATAGTGCTTAGAACCATATGGTTTGGAGGGATGTTCTCAGGAGGTCTTGGAACTACGCCGGAGTTTCCAGAATAATTAGATAATATCCCTTCTGGTGACATAGTTAATACATCTGTTCTCGGTAGCCAATATCTAGCATAGCTGACAGTCATTTTATCAGTATTTTGTGGGATTGGCTCTATTCTTGTAAAGTTGCCACTAGCATCTTTTGTAGGTCTTAGGTCAATATAGTCACTGAGTTTGATTTGAGTGCCATTTTGTTTAGTATAGTATGGAATGTCACCCCAATCAAAATCTGGGTTTCCAGTATAGGATGCAGGTCCAAAATATCCTAATGCATATGATGGGGTTGGAACACTATGTTCAAAGTAACGATATTGGACCCAAAAAGTTCCAGAAGGAGGTGTTGCTCCAGCTTTCAATCTTAATTGACCTGGACCATAATAATTATCTCTTTGACCGTTGTCCGTTATAAATTTATACGTAATATCTGTCAGATCTGTATCATCATAGACCTTATTAAATTTAAAAATATCTGATTTGGATAGATTAACTATACCATTGGTCAAAGACAGGTTTGAATCATTATGCCAGTTACCTGATGCAACAGTCGGTGTAATTGTTTTAGTTTTTAGCTGTGACGTCTCACTAGTATATAATAGTGCGTGGACAGGTTTATTTTCTGGTAATCCATCTATTGTAACACTAGTATTTCCAACCCCGCCAGAAGTAACAGTCGGAGTAGTGTATAGTTGTCCTCCACTGTCATAAGCAATAATCCAATCTTCATACTTTTGCAATGTCCCATCGCTTAGCCCAGTTAGGTTAAATGAAACCGCACCACCAATTGGGGTTCCGGTAGCTATTCTAGCCACATCAGTAGAAAATGATTGAATATCTTGAACCCTGGCGTTTGATAGCGAGAATAGCATAGTATTATCATCTCTATCAAGAATATCATGATCGCCTTGGAAATCACTTAAGATTGCAAAGTTACCTGAATCAACGCCAATACTTCTAACAGCTTTAATACTTGCAGGTGTACCATTCATTAGGCCGTCAGAATCCATATTCAGGTCAAATACATGAATTCTATAGAAATCGCCAACTTTGTCTACGTTTCTCACACGCGCCGTACCGTACGAGTGCGTGTCAGCGAATACAAATGCCGACGTTGTATTTGGATATAGATTAACAGTACTTAATGTGTCTACTAGATCCACCATTCCTAGTGTATCATTGACAGCTGCAAGGAAATAGTTACCATATTTGGCATTTACTACTTCATTTGATTTTGTTAAAACATCCTCATAAGTACCTGTAAACTCTAGACTTCTAGGCTTTGCAACTCTAATAAAGCTCTTGGAATTTCTAGTTATTCTTCTACCATTAACAAAGGCCGTACCGGGTTCTATCTCATATGAAAGAAATCTATCATCGGCACTATCCTTATTAATAGTTAGGCCAAAGCTACCACCAGCCTTTTGTTCAATAAAGTCGCCAGTAATACTACTAGTTCTTTCGTTTAAAATCCCACCAACTTCTGCTAAAATTTTATTCGAATCATTAGTAAGCTCTGCAACCCCATTTACAATATCATAGAGTTCATAGAATGTTTCACCAGCCACGATCTTATCTGCAGTTGTTAAGGTCAAAGTGATTTTCAAACGATCCGCACCAGGTGAGGTAAGGTTAGGTGTAGCACCGGAGTTATCATACAATGCTATATTGTCACTAGCTGTGACTATTTGTTCACTAAGTTTAAACCCTACTTTAACTGTTGGTGTGGCGGTATATTTCCCGATAACAATTGATTGCGCCTCTACAAACAGTAAGTGACCGCCAGCGTACGTATTAAATGTTGGCACCTCCACCATAGCGGTTGACCCGATAGATCCAGCATCAGATTTAATAGTAAGAACCCCAGATCCAAGTGTAGTATCAAGAACATCACCCAATGCAAAGTTGGCTATTTCTGAAGGATTAGCACTGGGAATTGATCCCCCAGTCTTACCCCTAGTCAATCTTACAATTACGACGTTGTTAGGATCTCCTACATCAGTATTTGCTGGTATGATTTTTTTTACCTCTGCGAAGGTCTCACCGTTATCGATTTCTGTCCCGATTAATTCAGAATAGTTTACTGGAAGGGAGTCGACTATTAGATATGTGAATGCTTGAGATTCTGTACCCGCTGCTATGTTTGTGCCAGCATTAAATATAGCTCCTTCAGTAACAATAAATTTGGCCAGCCTTTCTAACTCTTTCTGAATAATAGTCTGTAACTGTGTAAGCTCTCGGGCTTGCAAAGCTCTACCATTATTAAAAAGGATACGATGATAATGATCGCTATCTCTATAGTCATCATTATATTCTGCCAAGAATGTCGTGTTATTTAAATTGGTTGCCATTTTCTATCCTTAGAGCTTTATAATAACTTTTAGATCTTCCGTTCCGTCGGGTTGTCTAATAATAGGTTCAATATTAGTAATATATAAGATCTCGCCAGAGTAGGGATCTACGTCCGGATTAGTAATAGTATCAACCGTAAGAGTATCTCCAGTTGATGCCGGATCTAGTGTAAGTGTATCACCAATTTGGAAATCCGTAAATCCTGTTTCTTCGGTCTGGTGGATCCAAATGTCTGAATCTTTTGCGTAATCTACATAGGCTTGGGCTGTACTTGTACCAGTGACAGTCGTATCATTTAGATAAGCAATCTGAGATGGTATAGCAGTTAATCTTAGCTTTTTAGCTACAGTCCCCGAAGTAGCAGTAAATGGGGTAGAACTACCATACTGTGTTGGGTTCTTCCATATTCCTACCTGACGATAGTCGTTACCTGTTAAAAACTTCCCACCGTTTTCAAACTCATCTTCGATCTCTAGCTTAACACTAAACATAATAGCGGTAGATCTTAGATCATCGATTGGGTTAGCACCCAAACCTGCTCTTGGGCCAAAGATTGGTACCACCTTACCTCCGGATCCACCAGAAATAGTTACATTAGCTTGCGAATATCCGCTGCCCATATATGCAGCCATATCTCCAAATCCAACTGAACCAGCTCTTGCACTATCTCCAACCTCTACAGCAGCAATCCCTCCAGTACCATCAGGAATAACATGCCCGGTAGCACCAGACCCATCCCCAATAACGGTAACAGTGTCAGATGTTGTATAACCAGAGCCTGCCTGCAGGACTCTATATCCTACGATTTGCCCCGCTACTGCTGCATTCTGAATAGTATATTGCCCAAAATATGGATCGGTTGGTCCTGCAGAATCCACATATTTAACAGGCATAAAGTTGGATGTTAGAAAACTATTACCATCTGCTGTTGAGATAGTGTACAGGTACTTCCAAATATATTTGTCGTTGGTTTCTTGTAGCAACGTTGTATCAGTATGATTTGGTTTATCCACTGATGTTCTCGCAGATCCGTCAGCGTTTTTACCTTGCCTAATACAAACATACACGTTGTTGTCATCAGTCCGAACATAATAGTTAGCGGATTGGCCAGTAGACGCGTCACTATATCCCACATATACAGAACCACTAGACCAATCCTTATTCTCCATCGATACTACGAAAGAATGCGCTGCAAATGTTTTTAAAGATTGCAGATTATATCTAAATAGTTTTTCCTCACGATCATAAGGAAATGGAACATCTGGATTAGCATCATCATCCCATGATTGTGAACGTCCAACGGCAACATAGAAGTAATTGTCAGAGTCCCCTAACTTTACACCGGTGGCCTCATCAAATATCTGTTGAACCAATTGTTTCTTTAATTTATCTGTAATCTTTGCTACCATTGTCTAAGTCCTATGGATTAATTGCATACCCGTGGCCGCCAGTCACGAACCAACTGGAGTTATGCCATACTAGAGTTACCGTTTCATATTGCCCTAAAGTAATATCTGACCCTTGGTTAAAGGATGTAGGATCTACTGTTGCATTAGAAGCGTTGATGTTAGTGAATATTTTTACTTCACCACTTAATGTACCGTTCGGAACCGTGACTGTCAAAGAGCTAGCATTTAAAACGATGTTACCATATTGGCTGATATTTGCAGTATCGTTTGTAGTTAAATTTGCTGGAGTACCGTAAGCAACTTTATTCACTTTAGTCGAACCAGTTCCCTTTGCATCAACGTATAGGTGTATGTTTGTATCGCTTGATCCTACTGCAGAGATAATAGGTGGTGAACCTGAGCTAGCATTATCTACCTTAATTCTGTTCGTTGTACTGGACTGCGGATTGAAAGAGATTACTGGAAGACCCGCTGAGTCTGCTAGCCATTGTTCAATCCTTGGACGAACCAATGACTTATTAGACATAGTTTGAGTATCACTTGTTCCAATTACTGTACCAGTTGGAATGGCTTTTTGTGCAGCTGAACCATCAATGTTGCCGGATGCATTCGATAGTACAAAGCTAGAAGCGGCAATTCCGGAAAGGGTATTATTATCAGCACTGATAGTCTTATTGGTTACTGTTTGTGTAGCTGTAGTAACTAAAACCGTTCCAGATGCAGCTGGAAAATCAATATCAATCTCTGATCCGGGATCAACAGCCCCAATTAAAGTGTTGTAGCTAGTCCCAATAATAGTCAATCCACTATCGGTTAGTCTTGTAGTACCAGCACCACCAGCATCACCACCTAGCAGACCATATAATTCTGTAAAATTATCATTAATCTTTACACCAGCAGTCCTTAAACTGTCACCAGTTCCATCGTTAGCACTTGTGCCGGTGTTAATATTTTGTCTTGCCATATCTAGCTCTCTTTTAAACTAAAAGTATTTATATATGTTAAAACGGATAATTAGCAGAATCCGCAGAGTTTGTTGCTGAATCGAATAGTGTTGAGTATCTATGTTGGTCGAATGTGGATATACCAACCCTACTACTATCAGTTTGTGAGAAGTCCACCCCATCTGGTGTTGCAGTAGTCTGAGTATCAGAGTCATCCATTGTAATTGAGTTCGATGATAGAAGCTCTTTAATGGTGTAGCCACTATTAATCGAATCTACTAGATAGGTTCCAACATCCACAAATGTCTGATCGACTCTTTGACGTTGCATTCCGATGGTGCCATCTCCTTTATTTATTAGAGTTATATCGAAGTCACCTGTAAGGGCAAAGTCACCCTCGAATTCAGAGTTTAGCAAGCTCTCTAAATCATCACCCTTTTCATCTTGTCTATAATCAATAGCGCCATTGTTGTCTAGTAAAGGATTGTGTTCTATATTATTCCAGTCAACGTTAACTAGCTCAAGTAGAATCTCACCACCAACGTAAACTCCAGCTGGATGCACAAAGAGTTTATAAACATCTCTCCATTGTTCAAATGGAATACTGCTACGGATTAAAATAGACATTACTTGATATAATTTATCATCAGTAATATACTTCCTAGACTCTGGGCCAATCTTGGAAGCCTCGACCTTAATCTGTTGTCCAGCTAAGTTAATGCTATCTTTACTATAATCTATCTCAGGTCCGACCTTAAAGATCTGTTCCTTTGGATAGGATATAGTCGGGTCAATACCAAAGAACCCCCGGAAGAACTGCTGAATGCTATACTTACTTCCTTTGGATCTGTAAAGTAGGTTACTGAATTTAACAGCTTCTCTTTTATTTTGGAATCCGCCAAAGTATGACTGACCTAATAGTAATTCATCCTCAAGGAATTCTAGTAATCTATCAGGAACCTGTATGGCATCTCTATTTCTATAGAGCTGATGGATCATTCCACCGAAGTTGTCTGCAGAATCCAACCATTCATAATAATAATCAAATAGCTTTAAAAGATTAGGGTACTCTGCCCTAATGTGTTCGGGTAATGCCCTTTCAATCTCCGACCTTTGGAGATTAATTAACGTTCGATTATTATCTTGTAAGGTTTTATCTTTATGTACTGACATTAGTTCAACGCATCTGTATATACAATATTAAATCTAGACTGAGAAAGGTCAAACTCTAATGCTTCATTTCTTCCTGGTGCAATAGCACTTTGGTTGGAGGGAACAGCAGATAGTTTAATATAGGTTAATCCTCCGATAATTGTAGAAGGATTAAAGTAGTTTATTGTAACGGATCCAGCCGCAGCATTAAAGCTTCCTATACTGGAATTAACGATGGTAGTACCGTCGGTAGATACCACCTGTAAATTATTAGAGCTTAACTGATTTCTAATCTTACAGTTTACGCCATTATATACAAAAGCGTTACTGGTAATAATATATTCATCATCGTCGGGTGGTGCAATCGCGATTGGAAATAATAGCTGCTGTGAAATATTACTAGATACTGCCTTTAATTTATCTGTGTTATATGTAGTGGTGTTACTAGTTAGGTTATTAACTGACAAGTAATTTACTGCATCATTAATTCTATTCGCTACCACTAAATCTACAATAAATGAAAGAGTTTCATTAGCTACGCTTAGGGGATTGCTCAGTAATGATTTTACAACAGTCAGTACGGTCGGAGCAGAGGGGGTAAATCTCTGTTGCATCCTTACGTCCGCTCGCGAGGAAAGGATAGCTGGGCTGATGTCATCAACCAATGTTAGCATGGGAGAACGTCTAAATGCCTGTTTAAACTTACCGGTGTTTAGATTAAAATAATTTTGGACAGTATCCCTAACAGATGTTTGAATGGCTGATGGGGTTAGGTCTGTTAAGTTTCTATTAAACTGGAATGATACATCTGTTTCTATATAAGTGGTAATAGGATCCACAAATCTTAAGTTGAAGGATACAATTGAAAGTTGGTTGGCTAGATCCTGTATTGCTAATTTAGTATCAGTTATTGTTTCTTCCGAGACATCGTCCTCGAATTTAATTGAGGTGTACACTGCACCAAATTCTGGCTTAAGTGCTTCTTCCCCGCCCCATGAAACAATATCCTCAATGAGCGTAGAATAATTCCTCAGAATCAATGATGTATAGTCTTCAGCAGTAACCATTCTGTTCTGTGATGCGTATTGAAATGGAGCATTTTTTCTAATAGATTCTACGGTCTCTTTAACTTGTCCTCCGGCAGAGTTTTGCAAAACAATCGGTCTTAGGGTTTCCGTAACTGGATTATCTACTGTATTAATATTTACTTGAACATTATTAAAGCTGGATGCACCGTTAGCAGAGGCGCCTTTTGTAGATAGATATTCTACCTCAATCCTACTACCAGCTGCAGGGGCAATCCCAAATGTAGATCCGTCGCCGAATGAAAGTTCAAAGTCACCATTCGGGGCTTCCTTTAGAATGTATACCGTAGAGCTAGAAGAGATACTTGAAACGTTTAGGATGTTTTGGTAATCTACAAACTCTGTAGCACTTGCAGCATCATAGACCCTTACTGAAACTGTATCTGCATCTAATGTTGTATCTGGAATAATGTAAACCGGATTATCGATATATTGGCCCACGACGAACGTTTTCTGCTTTAGCGTACCTTCATAAACCGGGATAGAGGTTGAACCACTTGATGTTTTGAATTCATAGAAGCCCTGGCCATTATCTGTGGCATAATATGGTTCTATAGTTCTAAATGTAAATGATATGTCATCAACCGTTGTATTAAATCCTGTATATGGCGGTAGTTGAATAGTAGCTTGTCTAGGCTGTTGTGACGAAGGAACAGTAATACTTAATCTTAAATTAGCTCTAGATGCTGTATCTGTATCAGGAATGTAACCAATACCTTCAGCTAGAGACACCATAGAGCTTCGAAGCTGTGCAGTTGGTAGGTAAGATTCGTTTAGTGCAAAGTTAGCAATGAGACCATTCATATGTGTATTATGTGCAAGAACATCCAAGATGTTAGATAATCCAGAAGCCTCGAAGTTATAGTCAGCAAACTCCTCTTTACTCTGTAGGAAGGTCTTTAGATTATTCTTTATATTATTAAAGTCTAATGCGGTTGATCTAATTGTAGTTGCCATATTATCTTAGCCTTGATACTGAGGTTGTAAGGGTTACCAACTCTTGGGTGTTAATGACCTGGTATTCTAACGTAACACTTAAACTGTTATAATCTTCTTCTGCCTTTACGTCTAATTTTCTAACAAGAGCTCTTGGTTCATATAACTCAATTTGATATGAAATCTCATCCCTTAGTTCTTCTTCCATATCAGGATCATCGATCAGCTCAAATAACTTAGATGTAATATTTCCACCAAAAAATGGTTGAAATGGTTTTTCAAAATGGTTAGTCAATAGCAAATTTTTAATTGCCTGACTAACAGCAGCCGCATCTTTCTTGATATAGAGTTCACCATTTGGTTTAGCAGTGAACGAAATATCAATGTCCCGATAGACCTTTTTTCTACTAGTAATTAGAGTACTAGTATTAAGATCCCCGTCCTGTTTGGATAAGACTTTTGTTACTGCCATGTTCTACTCTTTTTACATATATTTATACGTGTTAACCAATCTCAACAATCTCGTTCTCTGAAAACTTAAAGTCGTTAAAGGTAGTTGCTAACTTCCTATTGAATATACCAAAATAGTTTTTATCGAATGTCGGGAGCTTTACTATTAATCTGACTGTTAGAGATGCATCTGGGGCCATTGTGTCATAGGCCAAAGTAAGTTCATCAAAATAAAAGCTGTCCTTGATCTGAAGTGCTAACTCATAAGTTCTAGAGTTATCGACTCTACCTTTCTGATTGACTACCTTATATACCATTGCCTGACCGGTTCTTTTGTAGTCGTTAACACCTCCTGCGGTTACCTTTTCATTTGGGCCAACATTATATACACCCTCTGATATTAATATGCTTATTCCAGGCAAAAGATCCACTTCATTTACCCTTGATATTAATAAAGAATGCACGTATAGATTAGGAAACAGCACCTCCTTCTCTTGATCACTTAAGGTCTTAAATCTTCTAGATCCATATGGTGCAAAGAATGCTGATATGGGCGTCCCAGCAAATTTATCTGTTACCTTTAAAAGGCTAGGTGCTTTCCAAGGCGAATCCAATCCTACAAAGATTCTATGTTCCGGATTCTTTTTTAATAGGATAGAGGTCTTTTTTACGTTTGCAGAGTTTATCCTATTGGATGCAAATATGGGATCAGGGTCTTTATCAAATGACCTTCCGGTTGTAACCTTAGGCTTGGCATCGTTGTAATTAGCACCAATAATGCCTTCTTTAATTAATGTAGTAGTAAACTTTTCATTTGCCCTATTCGTGGGATCCCTTAGCTTGGATCTAGCTAATTCTTGTGTTATGGTAAAACGGTCTGCCATTAGAATATTCCATCATAGTCTGCGGTTCTATCAATATAGTTTTTAATACTAGCCTCATGATCAACTGTTACCTTCTTAATACCACCAGCAGATCTGGTGAGATATGTTGTAACCTTTTCTGCAGTTGGTTTAGCAATTGTAGGAGTGGGTGTACCAGTATATGTACCCCCTCCAGAACCGGGACCTAATGGTGCGGATCCTGCTTCATCTGCCTTTTCTGCGAATTTCGATTTGCCATTTAAAGACCCATGGAATGTAGGAGCAGTAACACCTTCTTCGAACACTGCACCCTTTGCACTAATCAACATACCTGTTCCGCCAATAGTTCCTGCACCCCCTTGTACAGTCATATTATTAGCTGATAGAGTTAAGTTATCAGATGCAAGATTCATAATGTCTGCAGAGGTAGCAAAGAAGTTACCCTTTGTTGGCATATTCACATTGCCCTCGGTGTTCATAGTGTAATCCTTTTTAACAGAATTATAACTAGAACCTAATACTGTGGTTGCGACGTTTTCTGTAACAAAACTAGAAACGGATCCTTTTACTGTTTGAGTGATTCCTCCATAGTTAGCTTTTACCTCGTCACCACCTACAGTTTCATTCTTATCGTTTCTTACATTTAGGTTAAAGTCTAAACAGTCTATGTTAAACTCTCCATCTACCTTAAAATCTAGATTACCTTTATAATGAATGTTACCATTACCTGTGATGATGACTGTTTGATCCCCGCCTGTACATTCTATTTTATTCTTTAAGGCTGATATACAAATACTTCCATCTGCACATAGTTCTATGCCTGCACCACTATTATGTTTAATCAGGATTCTTTCATTACCAGGTGTGTCATCCATTTCAAACGTATGACCGGTCATTGTTTCAGTGATTCTATTTAAACCGTATTCAGGTACAACACCATCGGTCATGGTTAGATCTACATTCTCATCATAAACTGCCCAAGTCAGTGAGTTTCTTTTTTCACCAGTATACGACTGGTTCATACTGCTTCGATACATGTACTCTGGTCTAGGAAATTGTCCTGTATCATCTTGGGGTAAATTAGTCTTTGCCATATTTAACTCCGATATTCATCCATAAGGAAATAATTCAAAGGAAGTGGTCCCTTTGATGGATCGTAATTTGTATTAGGGGGTCTTTTAATATACCAGCTGTTTAGCCATTTAGTAGGATCTGAATATGACTTGGCTGGGGTATAATATTCATTACCCTCATCATTTAATACGTAGAAGTGTCCACCTCCAATTGTCTGATCATTAATAATTACTACTCCAGGTGCTGCATCTAGAATATCTTTTACTAAATTAGTTAAAGCCCTATTCTGAGCAGGAGATGATGATTGGTCTGCAGGCGCTGCACCGATGCATATACAAATAGAAAGAGGATAATGTTTTTTCATCAATTCGCTTTCCGAAAGCACGAATTCTGTTTCTTTTTCTATCGGTCTTCCTCTTTCGACAAGGCCTTGGCTAGATACAAAGAAATGGAAAGGCGTGCCGAGGGGAAAAACTCGGGCATATTCCCTATGAATATCCTTATGGGTTTCAAATCTAGGAGGCATACTGAAGAATATAATCTGTGTAATCTCTCTTTCTGCATTCGATAGCTCTGCATAAACTTCTCTCCCAACTACTGGGGCAAAGTTTCTGCGATCATTCAAATCAGTATCTGCCTCTCTCCACTGTGAGGTAGTTAAGTCGATATAGTTTACGTCTAGGTCAACGTTTACCTCATCATTCTTTTTCTTAATTTGTTTGGTGTAGGTGTTGTCCACAGACTTAACTATATTGATAGCCTGATTTAATGTTAGATCTGATTTATTTTTTAGGATAACCGCTGCATCTCTTATCTTACCCGATTGAATAAGTTTTACGATCTCAGTGGTTTCCTTTTTATCCAAGACTATCTTTACACCATTTTGAATAGCAATAGAGTTTATAATGTTCCGGGTTGGCGCTAGAAACTCTTCAATAGTATTTTCAATAAAGGAATTAAATCCATTGAACACTGATCCAATTATATCATTAGCTACAGTTTGAAGGTTATTTACTAGACCTTTCAGATTATTAAAAGTATTCTCTGCAGACCCTAACACTTGGCCTAAAACATTGTTCAGGTTCTTAGTATCTAATTGTATCTTAAACTCTTCAGCAATTTTATCTAGATTCATATCTTTATTGATATTTGTCTCAATGGTTTTAGCTGTCTCATCGCTGAATTTCTCTAAGGCGCTTGCTACGGTATCTGAAAAGGGTGCTAGAACTACTACGTCTAATCCACCATCCTGGGTTAATCTTGAATCACCTGTTATAGATGTTAAGTCAGTTCGGTCATCGCCAACTTCTTTAACCATATCCTTAAAACTGGTCTCTAATTCTGCTACGGCTATTCCTACCTGATACTCTAATCCGTCATTCTGTGTAGTAGATTTTACTATTGCGTTCTTGGATTCCTTCGGAAAGGTCAAGGATAACTTTCCCTCGGCCACTGCAGCATCAAGGGTTTTTTTAGTTTCGGGGCTTAAGTTGCCTAGTTCACTTTCAAAATATTCATCCAAATTTGACATTATTGTACTCCAGTATTCCTAGCCTTAGCCAAAGAGGCATACCACTGTCTCTCCGCTAAATTAGCTTGCTGTACTCTCTGAGACCAATGGGTCTCTACCGCCACCTCATACTTTTTCAAGAATCTCCAAGCGGGGTTTGACAGATCTTTATTATTTACTGTAATCTCTGTTAGTAGTGCAGGATTAGAAAGTTCATTCCAAACTTGGTGTGAAGGATTAGTTTTCATATCATGAATTAAGAACTTAACTTGGGTAAAGAAATCATCCCAATTCTGTGGGGGTTGTTGGGCTTTTGCAAAAGCTTTTAGCTGTTGAAATCTTTGAACGTTTTCCGCGGCATTCCATTGAGCTAGCCCATATGAATCCTCACTTCCATTTGCTGGTTTATAATTAGCCTTTGGATTAAACCTAATACCATCCTGGAAAGATTCAATAGCTAAGTTTCCTACAACACCTGCAGCACCTCTTACAGGTAGCCCCTCATCGGTTAATATTTTCATTAGGATCATTCTTCTTTGATCTGCGTCAGCTTTTCCGTCATTATATAATGATACCAAATCATCAGTTATAATTACTGGAGTAACCTTTCCACTGAAAACGGATTCAGTTTGTTCGTCACCACCATTAAAAAAATTATCGCTGGATCTTGAATTAGCCCTTTGTACTGTCGATGGGACTTCCGTATGAGGGATAGATCCTAGGATCAAAGGAAGTTGGGATTGTTTACCATCTAGGAATATACCGAAGACAAATGCTGTCGGCTGTAGCTGTGGGGAAAGGCCAAGACCCGAGGTTCCTGGTTCGGTGGTAGGTATTAGGGCTTGAGCGTAAGGAAGATACTTATCATCTACTTCGTCACCATGTAGACCATGGATTCTTACCTTGAATCTACCCTGGCCTTCTGGGTCTTTCCCCTTGACCGTTCCAAGCCACCATCTAACATTATCCCCGTAAAACATTCTTACTCCCCGACCCAACTTTTGCCACATCCATTTGAACATTATGAAGACCATCTAATACATTAAATACATGTTTAGTTCTTAATATTAGGAAACTCCCAGATCTGTCCGGATTGGATAGTTCTGGTTCTCCGTCATCACTTTTAAGAATATTAATGTCCACTAGGTTTCCCACTGTAGATTTCAAAGATGGAGTAGAAAATATCATTCCTGGCATTTGGATAGTTATATAGTTAGCAAGTAGATACCTAAGAATGCTTGACCTTACTACTTTTAATATATGATCCTCATTTTTAATTTGTCCGGCAAAGCTAAGAACAGATTTATCATCACCAGTTCTATCTATGGTATCTCCAGTCACCACAAAATTCACCGCCCCGATATATTCAGACAAGGTTTTACCCCCTTTAGGGAACCCTTCCTCGTTATAGATTGCTGTTAGATTATCAAATATGTTTAACCGCTGTCTCCCAACGGGCTTATAAACCCCTTGCTGAATTTGATTAGCTAACTGCTGCTCCATACTAATAAATCGGGAATCAGATTTAGAGGAGTTAACATTCACGCTCTCTAGTCTTGATCCATATGCTCCAAGTCTAGCTAGTAGATGAGCGTGATTTTTTTCAGTCTCATCAATCGCGCCGATAGTATGAGCTAGATCATCCCCGTCAACACCGTCAGTTGATGTTCGTGCTCTAGAATAAACAAGAGGTCTATTAGGATTAAAGCTTTCTCTTTCAATGATACTTTCTAAATCTGTAAGGACTAAATTATTTTGGTTCAATGTTGAGTAGCAAAAGTAAGGCAATCCTTTTTCAGTGGTCATTCTATTTAGGATTGTATTTACAATTTCAAATGGAGTTTGCCAAGGGGCAATATATCTAATGTCACCCTGATAAGATGGCTTCCAATAATAGAAATCTTCAGCATCATTACTTTTAATAGGAATTTGTGAGGAGCTTTTAGTTCCTGGCGTAATAATAACTTCCTTATTTAGCTCACTACGAAGGATTTTTCTAATAATGTTTTCACCATATCCCTGATAGCCTCTATTGATTTTATTCACCTTATCAAAGTATGCTACGTCCTCAATAAGATGTAACTTCATCAAGCTCATGTTTGGATTACCAGCCACAGGGATGTTATCTGAGATAGAATCAACCCGAAAAGATTTCTCCATCATAGGCATGTTTGGGGATATGGAACTTCTATATGTAAGCACAATCTTTTCTGTGCCTTTAAAACTGTTAATGATCCCTTGGTCTTCCATCATAGAGAGTTCAGCAGTCAAATAACTGTTGAATATACTTTCGTACACTACAAGCTCTAATACATTTGTATCCTGACCGTCTGAAGCAAGTAAAACTTTCTCAGAGATTCGCTCAGGAATATCTAAGACAATACTAGAAATATGGATTTGCTCAGGTGAGAAAGGTCCTATTGTCATTTTATGATCTTAAAGCTTTTTGGAATTCTGTGTTTATTTTGTTGGCCATGGCTTGGGTAAAGACCTTAATTTGACGGAGGTTATCATTTTGTTCCTGTAATCTATTTAGATATGTTGTAGGGGTCTTATCCCTAAGAGCTGGAAAGTCCGGTCTATTATCAAGATAAAGCGTATCGGAGTTAAAATCGACTGGGAGATCGTACCACGTACCATCTGAATTAGAATAGTGATGTACAGCATTTTGTTGATCCACCACTCTATGGACATCCACTCGTTTTACATTATCAGATGTCCAGGTACTAGGATAAACGCCATTCCTGGATTGTACCTCACCTCCGTTGAATGTATAAGTGGATACAGTTGCCGTTGCAGTTGCTCTATCGCCTGATGTTGCTGTTGCACTATCTGGAAGAGCAATGGTCACTGTAGGGGTAGTAATGTAATCATCACCACCATCGTCTACTTCAATTTGAGTTACCACGCCATTAGTTACAAACGCCGTTGCCCGTGCACCTTCTCCGCTTCCACCAGTGATAGTTACCTTTGGTGCAACAGTATAACCAGACCCACCATTTGTTATTGTAATGCTTTTAACCTCTTTGAAAGGTTTTACAGTAATTTGACCTAGATCTAAATTCTTTTCAAGGATCTTACCCTTGAATGTAGGATTGTTTATATCCCCGGCAATAATAATATTATTCACATAAAATTCATTATATAGTTTATAGGTAGTCAAAAAGGTTTTGTTAGGATAAAATTCCTTTGCCAAACTCCTAACCTCCTGCTCATCCAATGGCCAACCTTGTTGTCTAAGATTATCGTTCAGCAAGTAAAAAGTCCAGTAGTAATCTATTGTACCGTACAACTCATATGATAATGTATCAGGTCTCATCCCATCAGTTATAAAAAAATTTTCATATAAAGCCGCGTCATCAGACACCTGATCTACCAGATCTATATATGTAGTGATATTCTGGAAAAGTGCAGTGGTGAGTTCATTACCAAATGTATAATCAACTAATGGATAATTTGAAAAGAAAGTCATGTTTGGTCCTCTTAATAACCCTCAGTAATATCTTGAGCAGTCAGTGCAACTGTTTCAGTAAACGTTAATGTTATATCAGTCTCTTGGAAATTACCATCTGAATGGAAAGCCATAGAGGACTGGTTATACTGTACAGCTACGTCAGTTAGATAAGATGGCTTAATATAGGTTGCTACGTCTTTATTTCTATACTTCATTTGAATATCGAAAATACTAGGATAACGGAATGCAGCTTGTATTCCGGCTTCTCTCTGTGACTCTGGGTACATTTCTTCACGGAAAAATCTTACAATTCTTTTTACCTCTTCGGCCTCTTCGTGACTATCAGGAATCATTTTAAACGTAAATCTAAATGTTCTAATTTCTGGTCCAGCTAGGATAGCTCTTTTGTTTGGATTTAAGGCAATACCGGTTGTACTACTAATAGCACCCGCCACACCAGTATTTAATTTAGAGGCGATTCTCATCGCAGCAACTTGTGCACCAGGACTACCCAGTCCATAGTTAATCGTGTCTCCAATATTGGCAAATGCATTGCGAAAAGCCGTTCCCAGAGCAGGGAACAGATCAGCACCAGATTGCAATGCTGCTTCCGTTCCGGCACCTAATATACCTAAGTCTACGTTGTTATATGTAACTCTGTCTTGGAATCCCATGGACATTGGTAGATAAAGGGTACACTTTCTCCCGCTGCCAATTCTAAGAGGAAGTTTACTTTTATATGTACCTTTGTCTTTCGCAACTAAAGCTTCTCTCGCACTCTTCCTTGCCGCTTGTTGAATTATTTGGTTGTCACTTCCTAAATTTGAAGATACTGTTTGATCAACATAGGCGCCTATAAGTGCATCTAGTGTTTTATTAAAAATATTTTGCTCTTCGTTTTTCCTGGCTGTGAAAATTACTCGACCCTGATATGTCTCTTGGTCTGTAAGAGGATACCTCATTCGTTCTTGGCCTGCTAAGGCTACAGCTTGCTTCTGCTTTGCCGTGCCATATTGCTTATAGGCACTTCCTCTCCCAGCTTCCCCGAAGTCGTTCATTTTTTATCCTTAATAAATATTAAAAAGTTAAAAGTATTTATATGGTAATTATGGCATACTCTGGAAGATATAAGGTAAAGAACCGAAGCAAGTATAAAGGGAATCCTGACAATGTAGTCTTTAGATCATTATGGGAACGTAATGCTTTTAAATGGTGCGATGATAATCCAAATATAAAGAGTTGGGTATCCGAAGAGGTTGTGATTCCATACTTCTATGATGTGGATAAGAAATATCACCGATACTTCATGGACTTAAAGATTACTTATAACGACGGCAAAACCGTACTCGTAGAGATTAAGCCAGCCAAGGAAACAACCCCACCGGAATATAAAGGTAGAAAGACCAAGCGTTATATTACGGAAGGTATGACCTATGTCAAAAACCAGAACAAGTGGAAAGCTGCACAGGAGTACGCACTGGATCGTGGCTGGGAGTTTCAGATCTGGACAGAAAATCATTTAAGTGCATTAGGCATTCTACCGAACCCTAAAAAGAAACTGAAACCACTTGATCCAATAAAAGTTAAAAAACGTACATAAATAGTACCATGAGCAACTTATTTAACAAACTAGAACTACAGGCGTTTAGGGCTGGTATTACACCCAGGACCAAAGAATCAAGAGATTGGTTTAGACGGAAGGCAATGGCACTCCGTAATGTTAGTCGTAGTGCTTTGATGAAGGAAGAACCAGTGACACTATCAGATCGATCCGTCGTTGGATCGATGTACATGTTCTTCTATGATCCAAAGCATAAGGACACACTACCATTCTATGATTCGTTTCCGTTGGTAATTATGATAGATAAAGCTGAAGGTGGATTCTTAGGATTGAATCTGCATTATCTCCCACCAGTTCTTAGAGCTAAGTTCCTTGATGCTTTGCTGGATATAACCAGTAATGATAAGTACGACGAGACTACAAAGTTTGCTTTGTCCTATTCATTATTGAAAAGATCAGCGAAGTACAAATACTTTAAACCTTGTGTAAAGCATTACCTAACTAGTCATGTAAGAAGTAGGTTCGCGAAGGTGCACGCGCCCGAGTGGGAGATTGCTACATTCCTACCTACAGCTGATTGGCAAAAGGCTAGTAAGTCAACGGTTTATTCTAACTCCAGAAGGATGATTTAATGGCAAGCATTGATCAGTTTAAGTCTTTAGTATCTGCCAAGGATGGCATGGCAAGGGCCAATTTATTCCTGATTGAATTACCTGGGATTCCCTGGTGCCTCCGTTCAAGAACTAAATCTGTTATGTAAAGACGTACAACTTCCTGGTCGTCAGATTATGACTAACGAACGCCGCATTGGTATGAAAATGGAAAGAATGGCATACGGTTATGCCATCACAGATATATCATTAACCTTTCATGTAATGAATGACTACGGTGTGAAGGAGTACTTCGAAGCCTGGCAGAACCTTGCTATTGATCAGAATAGATTCGAGGCAGGATATCAGAAGGCTAGAGACGGAAGTGGATATGCTAAGACGGTAAAAATTAGGCAACTTAAGAAGGGGTTTTCTTTACCTCTTTATAAGAAAGATTTCAATTTCGGATCTAGATTACCTTCAGAAATAAAGAATAGATTGCCCAGGATTGGTCCTATTGATTTAGCTCAAGGTCAGTTAGATTTGAGTTATATAACAAACGATGACGTTATCTATACCTGTGAATTACAAGACGCTTTCCCAACCACACTTAATCCTATTCAGCTGAATAACGAATTAGATGGATTGGTTGAACTAAACGTACAGCTATCCTATACAAACTGGACTTCGAGTAAGGCAGTCCAACCATCACAACTACAAAACTTTATATCCCGCCAGATTGGCACAGCAATCGGCAGGGTTTTCAATACTTAATTATTAAAGGATGAATTGAATGGCACTACCCCAGATTAATACTTTCCCTTGGTATGATATTACTATCCCATCAACAAACCAAACAGTAAGATATAGACCATACAATGTAGGAGAACAAAAAACACTTCTTGTAACTTTTGAGGCAGGCGAAGCTAGTAACATTGCTAAAGCACTACTAGACATTGTTATTAATTGTGTTGAAGAGGATCTAGATAAAAATGCTCTTACCACATTTGATGTCGAGTATTTGTTTTTACAGATTAGATCCAAATCAGTAGGTGAAACAACATCAGTAGGATTAAGATGCTCTGAATGTGAACATCAAAACAGTGTGGAAGTAACCATTGATCAGATCAAGATTAACCGGGATAAATTTCCTGATAAGATGATACCAATAAATGATGATTATACGTTAGAACTAAAATTCCCGACGTACATTGATGTATTAGAAAATAAAGAAGGCCTATCCAAGGAAACTATTAGCGAATTATTATATGAAATGGTAATACAAAGTTTGGATAAGCTACATACACCTGATGAGTTAATTAGATTTAAGGATGAACCATTACAAGAGATTCTAAAATTCGTGGATAATCTGACTACCGAGCAATATGAAAAATTATTAGAATTTGTGAACAATTTGCCCCGGTTAAGACAAGATGTAAAGTATGAGTGCGAAGAATGTAATCACAAGAATAATTATACGTTGGAAGGACTATACGATTTTTTTTAATAGCTCTTTCCCATGATACTTTGGTTAATTTTTACCAAGTTAACTTTCAGTTGTTACAGAATTATAACTATTCGTTATTTGATCTAGAGAATATGCTGCCATGGGAAAGAGAGATTTACGTACAAATGCTTCTCGATCAGCTGAAGCAGCAAAGGGAAGAACAACAGAAAAGATCTTTTATTAACAGATAAGGATTAAACAATGTCATCGTTGGAAGTAATTAATAAAACGTTACATGGTATCAGAGAGGATACTGATGAGCTGAATAGAAACTTCTTGAAGTTTTTCTTGGAGCAACAACGTGGCAAGTTAGATGCAGAAGAAGATCGTCGAGAAAGAGCCAAGATGATGGCGGCTCTTGGTGCTGCTGCAGCAGGTGCACGTGCAGGCGGCAGTGGCGGACAGGGCCAATCCGATAGGTTAGGACTTAATCCTCTTAAACTTATAACAGACCTGATTAAAAAATACCCCTGGCTTGCCGCTGCATTAGGCATTCCCGTAATAAAGGCCGGCGTATCTGTAGCAAGGGGCACATATCGCGTTGCCCGTACCACAGCCAAAGTTGCAACAGCACCGGCTAGATTAGGAAATTTCCTTGGGGAAAAAACTGTCGAGCGAGCGAGAGTAATGAAAGAAAAAGCCGCTGCTAAAGCTGCTGAAAGAGCCGCTGCTAAGGCCGCTGCTGATGAATTAGAAAGATTGAAAAAACAAGCTTTTATGAATATGAATGAACCGGATTCGACCGCTGCAGGTGATAAAGAAAGAGCAAGACGTATAAGAAGAGAGCGTCTAAGGTTACAGATGATAAATGCCTCTCAGGGTTTTGGTGATGTTGAAGCCATGGCTGATGTTGAAGCTGAAAAGGCAAGAGCAAGAGCGAGAAGTTTACAAGCACAGAGAGGCTTTGTACCAGAAAGCACAGCCCAAAGTGCTGCTAGATATTCCACACTTGAATTAGAGGAAATAAAAAGATTACAAGGACAGAGAGGCTTTGTACCAGGAAGCACAGCACAGACTGCTAATAAAGCTTTAAAAATGCCGTATCGTCCTTTTATGCCTACTGGTGGATTTGGAAATACTCAAGCTGGTAGTATTCCAGGTGCTAAAGATTTCCTGCCCACACCCAGAGGTACAAGCTATACACCCTCAAGCTCGATGGGAGGATCAACCGCAGGAGATAGCTTACCTAAGGTTTCAATTGTGGGAAATAAAGTAAGTTATTTAGATCCTGTGTCTAATAAGTTTTTGCCACATAAAATTGCTATTGAAACTTTAGAAAGAAATGGTTTTAGTGCTTTAGGCGAAGATCTAAGAGCTGATTTAGAAGAAGTTAGAAGGGCCGAACAGGAAAGAATTAAGCAAGCGAAAGCTGTAGCAGAAAGAGCAAAAACCCCTAATACTCCAGCTAAAACCTTAGATCAGATAGTAACTGAAGCCAGAGCTGAAAGAGCTAGAGTAGCAGCAAATATTGCAAAGAAGGCTGGTGGGACAATTAAGGCGACCGGATTTGGTGCCTTAGCTGCAGCGGGTAAAGCCTCACCGATCCTATGGGGCTTCGATGCAGGACTTAAGGCAAAAGAGCTACAAGATGAGGGGGTAACAATTGGTGCATCTTCTCCCGTTGCTTTAGCTACATCAGCAACATTAGGCCTTGGTGATTTTGCAAACTGGATCGCCAATTTCGGATTGCGAGCGGTGGGATCCGATTACCAACTCAGAACTGATATGGCGTCCAGCACTAATAAAGGAATATTTAACTTCCTTAGAAATAACATAGAATACGTACCGCCAGAGTTCAGAAAGTTTCTTTTTAAGAAAGAAGAGCTCGATAAGCTCAATAAACCATATGTCCCGAATAAAGTTGTTCCCATGGACTCAAGCTTGATGATCCCGCAAGTCTCCGCTGAAGAAGAAGCCAATGCCAAGGCACTTGCAGCTGCTGAGGCCCAATTAGTAGCTGCCCAATTATTGGAAAACGCAGCCATTGCAATGGGTAAGAATAGTGATGGTAGAATTGTAACAAAAGGGGGCAGCGCACAAGCGTTGCCGATGGGATCTACAGTTGATCTTAGGGCTAATAAATTAAATATGATGGTAGGCGGTGGTGGTATGTTTATGATACCAGATATGATTATGCCATTTAATTAAATCAAAAGGGCGCCCTTCCTAGGTGACGCCCTTTCTATCTGTTTGTTTCGAAGTACAGCACCCGGCTAGCTTTCCATTCGGTACTAGCGACTCACCGACCACCCATGAGCTGCAGACTACATGAATGGATTTATTTGGGTACGTTCGACGAGATTGTCAGGCTTTCCCCATGCGCCTATACCTCAATATCTACGACATCCCCTGGATGATATTCCGCAGCGTCGAGGTATTTCTGTAATCTTTCATCATTAATAGTTTCCGTCATTCTGTCTTTTGCTTCATAATACTTTTTCAAAACATCCATATTAATCGAAGCACGGGTAGACGGTTCAATAACCCTTTTGGCTTCTTTAGTAGGATATACAGGGGGCGGAATATTCTCCGAGTTCGGATAGATCGTATTAAACGGCATATTCTTTGAAGCCCCCTGTAGGTCCATTGATTAGTCCTCCGCAGCTAATTTAGCAAAGTAGCTCATTGTATCATCTTCGTCTACGGCCTCTGCAGTTTGTGGTGCTGCAGCTGCTGGTTGTGCCGCTGGCTTTTGACGAGCATCGAAGTCAGGAATCTCATCGTCCAATGCAATTGTTTGTTTTACAGTACGTGGTGCTTGTTCACCCAGTACCTGATACATTTTAGTCTTTAGCTCATCGTAAGACTTATAGTTCTTTGGATCGATGAACTCGCTAATATCATGTATTTGACTATAGATGCCTTCAAGCTTTTCATCATTACCATCTAATAGTGGTGTTGGTGATTTAAACTCTGATTTGTCGTAGTTACGATAACCTTCGACATTACGAATCTTCATAACGAAGTCTGCACCGTCCCAGAAGTCAAATGGGTTGACTGGTTTTTCATCCGGGAATTGTGGCTGCATCAAGTCCATGATCTTATCGAAGATCTTCTTACCGAACTTAAAAATCATAACCTTACCTTCATTCTGTGGGTTAGAAGGATCGGATACGACATACACATTGGTTACATAGTGCAACCGCCGTTTTTGCTTCCGTGCAGTTTCTTTATCATCGTCATTACCAGAGTTCCACAGTCGAGAGTTTAGCTCACCTACTGGATCGTTCTGACCAATTGATGTGAGGGATTTCTCGATGTACCATTGACCTGTTGGGCCTTTGAACCCGTGGTCCCAGTACCGTACCCATGGAATGTCCTGGCCTTCTGCTGCAGGCAAGAAGCGGATAATAGCATATCCATTACCAGCCTTATCAACTGTAGGCTTCCACTCACGTTCATCTTTGTATGATTGGTTTTGTGTATCCCCACCGCCGACTGACTGTGCAGCTTGGACGAGTTTATTGAAATCTGTGCGATTGCGTTTTAGTGTATCTAGTGACATTGTATTTCCTTGTATGACTGAAGTATAACTGTATTATTGTACCATATATTTTCAGATAGGTAAACTGTTTTGTCGCGGTAAAAAGTTTAATTTCATCGCTTCAGCCTCTATCTTGTTTTTAATAATAGGGGATATAAATTTACGTATATCCTCTAGTTCAACATCATTCTCCTCGCATATATGAATGACCGCATCCATGTACGAAGACTTATGATCTTTTACGGCTTGCTCGATTAGTTTTCCGAACTCGCTTTTTGTTAGAAACTTTTTCTCGGGTTCCGTCTGCATATTTATCTAGTTCCATTTCTTGAGTGTACACTGCGCCGATGTCTGGATAGTAAACCCCAATAGTACGTTTTGGTGTACCATCAGAATAGTATGCCATTTTGACACAGTTCATTTTGATTTTGTTTTGCTTTGCGCTGCCATATCGATGATCCAACCAAAGACCGTCTTGTAGGTATTTGTTTAGATTAAAGATATAAGTTTCCGTATCCCAATATAGTTGACGAATTTTAGGATCTTTATCCTGACCTGCTTGCTTACCCAGACCGGATAATAGTTCTTTCTGTTCTTTCAACCAACCCTTTACCTTTTTAGGGCTCAGAGGATGATCATCAGGTAAATCGCGGATCGATTCATGTAAGGATAAATTCTTTGATGGACCACGAGCCTTTCGAGCCTTTTCCATTCTTTCTCTTAGAACTTGCTTTTGCTCTTCGGTTAAGGGTTTACGCTTACGCTTAGGCTTGATAGCCTTGGTTTCCATTCCAAGCATTTCCTTGGCAGCTTCACGCCGTTTGATAGTTCTTGATGATGCCATAATATATTACTCATCTAGACTTAGTATTTCAATTTCACCATTTTCATCCCGTTGCCAGCGGATCATATTGTGCTGTATCAAGTATTTAATTGTACTATCCACTGTTAAATTAATAACGTCTCTTTCAGAGTATAGTTTACCAATCATAAACGTGCATCCACATGCAGCTGCGAATAGGATCCACATAATAATATCGGGTGAAAGTCCAAACATATATATCTCCTTATCCTGCTATTTATGCGCAAGTAAAAGAGATAACATTTTCGACCCTATAGGATCTCCATCCTTCCTTATTAATATCCCATGCAGCAACAATGTCTAGATTAGGCTTGGATCCCTTCTCGGACTTTGTAGTTGGGATCTTATCAGACATTAAGGTACAGGTCATATCGCGTTCCTCACCATTAGTCTTTTTAAATATGACCCGACAGACGTTTTCACGTAGCTGCCCAATCATATATTCACGAGTCAGTTTTTCCACGAAAGTTCTCCTCACATGTGGTATCGACATCTTCAAGTATCCTTCTTAAGTTATAAACATCATATTCAAGCTTTTTGACACGATCCATAAAAGCTGATATTTTCGATGATTGCTCATGCAATCTCATTTCAATTTGGTTGTACTTACTCATAGTAGTGTCCCTATTAACTGCTTCATAACACGGATAACCCTTCTCATATACAGGTGCTATCATTTACTAAGCACCCTCATACAGGTTAGTATGGAATTCTCTTCAAGACAATCCGACCACACATGAACTGTGTACCAACCAAGCAATCCTAAAAGAATTAAGACCCCAAAGATCTTAATCCCAGTCGTTGTCATATCTAGTTGTTTCATAGAACGTTTCTCCATAGTATTGTTTAGCGTACTTAGGAGCGTCAGTCCACTGGTAGATATTGGATTCCTTGGGAATCTCGATGTCCTTCTTTTTAGGCTTGACGGACTTTAGTACACGAGAGGATTTCTTGCGAAGCTTAGCCATTTTGTTTTTACGGTCTGCAATCTCTTTGATAAGAGCAATGCGTTCGTCGTAGGTAGTAGCAACTTTCATAATATATCTCCTTTGATACTACTAATATAAGGGTTCCAAATCGATTTGTAAACCCCCGCCCCCCCCTAACTTTTTTCAATTTATTTTCTTTTTTCAATATATCTTTTCCAATCCTGGCGTTCAAACCAATAAGGATCTTTATTAAATAATTCAGTTTCAATCTGAGCTTCTTTCTCAGTTCGGCATACCGACTGAAGGATTGTACGGCCTACGTAAATGCCCCAGAGAATTTCACCCCTGCGTTCGAAGGGGTGATATGTATAATCTTTGTGCTTCAACATTTTACTCCACATCCACATTAACATCATGACGACTATGACCATCAACGATAAAGCCAGGTGAGCAAGGGCAAGAGCAGCCAGCATATTGGCTCCAACGAACCTTGGTATCAGCAGGTAAACCCATTGCTTCCAATACACCGGGAATGATCTCTTTCTTGTAAACAGTATGTTCACGCTGTTTCCGGTTCATCAAGTTATCAATGATTGATTCCCCTTGGGGCCAAACATAGATGCGAGTTTGCTTAGAGTACTCTCTCCAAGAATAAGTATCGCGTTCTTTGATTTCGATGTTTTTTACTTTAATACGCATTATGCTACCTCCTTGAATCCTACCATTGCGACTCTGTATTCTGTTCCGTTGATTTCCATCCGATCACCCATTGAGGTAGAACGAAGGCCTAAACCATCTTCACGTTCAATAAGAACCTCTACGTCATCGTTAGCGTCTGCGCCAATCTTCTTAGACCAGCTACCCATTAAATTGTTTGTATAACGGAATGCATACTCAAGCTGTTCCTCAACAGCGTGGTTAGAAAGGTCAGTTACATCAACCAAAGCTACGGGCGTAAAGCCTTCTACGTCGCCCGTGATTTCATTGCGTTCCATATGCTTGACGATGATTTTCATAATGTATCTCCTTTTGATAGTACTAATATAAGTGCTATTCGCAAGAAAGTAAATCCCCCTCCCCCCAACTTTTTTCATTTTTTTCGAATATTATTTCCTATGTGACATTTAAGTCACTTTGGTTACATTCTTTTCTAGCACATAGGTCCCCTCTGGAAGATTAAAAGCTTTCATAAGCTTATAATACATTTCAGGCTTCATCGTAACCACATCGAACATTTGGGTCTTTTCATTCCACTGTCGAATGTGACAGTAGTCATCATAAAGAAAAGCTTGAATATCTTCAAGCTCTCCTGTGTCGTCGAGTATTGTGATCGCAGTTTCGTCTAGATCAAATTCGATTGTAATCATACTGATTTTTTCTTTCTCATTCGTCGGAGTTTAGCAAAAAGATTTAAAGTTCGTTCTGTTACAATATTCTTCCTTTGACGTCTACGTTGGCGAGCGGATTCTGATTTTAACATACGTTCTGATCTACTTTTATCTTTTACCATTTATTCCCCCTTTATTATTCCCAAATTTGATTGCGGGATTCTAGTATACCCCATTCCTCCTCTAATCTTTTAGCTAAATCATCCTCGACAAAATAGTCATCGGGATAATCTGATAGGTCGGACAATTTTTTATTTTCGCCTTCTTCATATATACCCGCAAAGTCTAATCCTTCTTCATAATAAGAACCAGTAATAGACCATCCTTTTTCAGTTAGAGTCTCATATAGTTCAATGGGGGGTTCCCACGCGCTTGAGAAAGATACAGATATACCACTTTCAATTGGCTCCCACCAAACATCATGGGCTTCTCTATACTGCCAGCTTTCGTCGATGCCACGTAAGAATCCAATTGGGCTACCGAAGCTATCTTGCTCGAGCCCTTCTAATCTTTCTATTAAATCGTTTGCTACTTCTGAATCATGATGAGTCATGTCTAAATTATTCATACACCAATTAGGCATAAGCTATCTCCTTCACATTAAACCATTCTGGAATAGAACGGCCTTTCCAATCCATAGAGAACCTGTCCTGCTTAGTCTGATAGAAAGCACGATAAGACCCAACAGGATCAGATGGGTTAATACATTCTGGTGCTGCACCCATCGCAAGCTTGAATGGGGTAAGCGGACCTTGTGGAATATTTTTAGGCGGCGTCTTTAGAATCTCACCAAGAGCATCGAACGAACCGTGGGTCTTACCATAACGATATACAAATTCGTCGTGCAAAGCCACAAAGTGTTCGTAGTGCCAGTTGTAGTTAGCAACCGATTCCATAGACCAAACAGTGCAAGGGTGTGTATAGTGTACTGCTTTGTATAGGATGGATTCACGTGGTTCGTCTAGTTCCCAGTATTTGACCATGGTCTTGCCGGACTTCGACGGTTTACGGGTTTCTGTACCATCCAACATACGGTGAACAGTAGAAAGCATCTGTGCAGATTCTAGCGGCATTTTGACAATGTGCTTGTCGCACTGTAGCTGTGCTGCACGGATTGGGTTTTCATCAAGTATGAAAATATTCATAATAATCTCCTATAGAAACTATTCTATTTTATTTTACGTCGATTGTAAACCCTAAAATGACGTTCGCATGCAATTTTTGCTTGCTTGTTATCCCACTTAAATGTATTAGCGATTTCACTTTCAATCTTTTCTTTCGACTGATCCTTTCCGTCCCAAGTCTGTACTAGGGACCAGATCAGCTTGTCGATCTGTATCCAGTTCCAGTCTTTCTTCTCTGAGCTTCCTAAGGATCCACTCATGGTATCTCTCCTGTTTTTCATATGTCATCGTTTACTCCCGGTTTTTCATAAATATAATAGCACAAAGGAATGGAGGAATATATGGCCGCAAAGACACTTCAGCCAGATTCAATCTTTGCCCATCTGGATGCAGATGGTGACGGGGTAATTACCGATGAGGAAATGGCCCGCGCAAAGGAAATTGCTGAATTTGAGCATAAGCGTAAAATGCAAGAAAATGAAGATAAAAAGGAAGACCAGATTAGAGCAATGGCTTGGTTTGCATTATGGGGGATGCTCCTATACCCTGCGACCATACTGATTACTTCCCTTCTTGGTTTAGATCAAGCTGCTGGACTAATTAGTGATATAGCCCCAACTTATTTCGTAGCCATAGCCGGTTTGGTTGCTGCGTTCTTTGGCGCTCAAGCTTACTCTAAGGGTAAGAACGGAAGCGCCAAAGAAGGTTAACCTTTCATTTGCTGAACAGCTTCGTCGTAGTCCGCTTGGGCTACGACACCTTCCCTTAGGAGCCTCTCACGATTTTTCATATGAGCTTCTTGGGTCTCTTCTTTACTTCCACCAAAGTAAGGAACACAATGACCTTCTTCAATCATAATTTCTGTAACTAAGCGACCGTCAGCAGCACGGAAGTCGCCAAGGATACGACCAAACTTACCCTTCATATCAATACCATCCTTATCTTCTGACGTGATAAGCTTGGCATCTTTTTCTAGCAAAGAGTAAAGTCTTTCCTTTGCAGCAAGACCAAATAGTTTTTCTACCTTATCAGATGTACGACTTTCTGGGGTATCAATACCCATAATACGCACTCTTTCATCCTTTAGTTGGATTTTAAATCCTAGATCAATGTCTACATCTACTGTGTCACCATCAACTACCTTAACAACCGTTACGTCATACTCATTCTGCTGGCTCATGGGTTTCTCCTCATGTTATTATTATTGCGAGTCGAACTATTTATCGGTTTCCAATGGCCAATCCGATACGGTCAGGAATTCTTGCTTAAGAGTTCTCCATGCTCTACCATTTATGAACATGGCGGTTCTGACAGGGGTTTCTATCTCATTCAACATCAACCAGACAGCTTTTCTATATTCTTTCTCTAGGTCCTTATCTATGAACCTAATAAACATAAGGTTTGTTTGGGCCATAAATTTTAGATACTCGGTTATCATCCTGTTGTAGCTAACCAAATTACAACACCCATTATACCTACACCTAGTAAAAAGACGAAGATGCCTAAACCCCATTCCATTATACTTTGTTTAAGCTCTTCCTTACGGTATATTTCTTCTTTCTGAGATTTCCGCATTTCTGCTTCAATAGAGAGTATTTCATCCCAAGCTGAAGGACCGTAGTAAAGAGAAATATACGAACGGAGTTCCTCTCTCATATTCTCGGCTTTTTTCTTATGCATCCAGACTTCCATAGCACTTGACTGGACACCACCACCTAAGGCTTTATACCATGGGGGCTTATCAGCTTTTTGAGAGGCATAATCAAGATCGCTGATAGCTTTAGCCCACTGGCCAAGCTGCGATCCCATATCTTGAATATCTTTTCCGGTGGCTATCGCGCTTTTAATTCCATTATATGCAGTAGTAGCCAGCCCTATTGCAGTGACTGGATCTATCATAATTTCTCCTTTGTTCACTGCATATTTATAAAATAAAGCTTATTGATCTACGTAACTTATAATGATTTCTTAGGAAGTTCTATCCTCATACATATAGCTTGCATATTAACCGGAAAATGTCCATTACCTAATCCAACTTCACTGCTTAACTTTTCCCGTTCAACAAAACAATCTATGTGGGTCTCAAACACACCATTGCCTACAGTCATAATCTGGCCATCCCAATATGTCATGAACACTAATAACCAAGCCATTATTTAGTTAACTGATGACAAACATATCCTGGATGTGTATCAGTTTTCCCCTGTGAAATATAATCTTTACCCTCAACGAAACCAGGATATGGTTCACGACAACCACCTTCAATTCGTTCCCACGTATAACCTTCAGCTCTTCTAGCTGCTTCCATTTTTAAGAAGTCTGAATTATCGTGCATAAACAATAATAAAATAATACCAAAACCCATATTATACTCCTTTTAATCACCATAGATTTTCGTCCAGATTTTGTGCAATATATAAAACCAACAACCATTAATAGCTGGTTCAATTAAGGCAACTGCACCTGCCTCAAAAAAGCTAGCACCTGTCATTATACTAACAACAGACATTGCAATGACTATATGCCCTGCCGTGTATATTAGCGCAAGAATTATACTATGATCAAATGCTAGATGTTTGATAACACCTTGAATGCTATCTCTAAATTCCAAATCATTACCTATCTGATAAATTCCACTACGTAACGTTTTCCATTTAAGTAGAAGCGGATTGTAGAATGGCTATACACTTCTTTTTCCACGTAATCTGTTGTGGTTTTTCTAGCACATTTTTCTACCCATTCGTATCCAACAATCCGGCGTTCAGTTTTAGGCTTAGAGCCTTTATCCGCACCAATTAATCCGCCGATGACTGCACCAGCTGCAGCACCTTCATCTTTACCAGAAACAGTACCACCAAGTAAACCGCCAATAATCATACCAGCTAAAGCCCCGCCAGCTGCATCACCTTGAACCTGAACATCCTGATAGATAGGAACTTTAACGTCCTGACAATCATTGATGGTTACTGGAACAGATTCGTAGATAATCTTATTATGATCAAAAACTTTTACGTTTGTGACATTGTCATTAGCAACAGCTGCCGTTGCAATTCCCATTGCAAGTAGCGGGGCTGTTAATACAGTAGTTTTCAACATAAGGTTGCTCCTCTTCGCATCCGTTCCAATATTCATATGGCTCACTATCCACATGGTTAAAGTTAATCCACCTGGGTGTCATATCATATTCCATTATTTTTTACATCCGTTGTTGTAAATTGACTAATTAAACTAATTAGTGATTTGGATCCAAATTCTTCTATTAACTCATCCACACACGAGATGATATTATCTACATCGTCTTGATCACAAGGGGGTATTTCACCTTTATAAAGGTGGAATATAATAGCGTCTTCGATTCTGCCGCGATTTGCCTTTCCGTCTTGAAATGGCTTGTGCAGATCTTCCTGCAGGATATGAAGGACAATTTGACCTTGCTCTTCGGCGGAAAGTAACATTAAGCTGCCTCCTTAGTTAGAAATAGGTCTGTGGTACGAACCATACTCCAAAGAAGTAATCCGTTCTCATCAACTTCGTACCAAAGATCTCTATGGTATTTATCTGCTTGTTTAGCTTCACGGAAGTAGGCTTCTACTTTGTCACCCTTTGCGTTCGTACCGATAACATGATAACGATGTTCCATAATATATCTCCTTTGTTACAGAATCACTATATCGTATTCCGTTTTGGCTGTAAACCCCCTTTTTTAAATATTTCAATCATTTCCAAGGCGTATCCAAAAGTTCGAACGTCTACGTCCTTGATCCCCTCCCAATTGTTTGTCATTATTCTTTGGGCGCATTCTGTCACTGTCATATCGAGTCCATCCTTCTAAATTTTGCAATTCAATTCCATCAATAGGGTCATCAGCCTCATCGATAGGCATGTCTAACACTTTCAACCGCTCCTTTTATTTGGCTTGGGTAATCACCAATATAGGTTCCTGCCTCTAGCATCTCCTTTGTTAGGTAGGCTTTGTGTCTGTGTTGTATTTCATCCCAATGTTCTAACATTCTTTTGGCCATTGTATCAAACATACTATCTGGTAAGATAGGATCATCCTGTACATAGTAGGCATATGCTGCCATCAAATACCACGGAACATACATATTAATTGAATCATCACATATTTCCATATATGCTTTTTCAATACCTGCGTTGCTCATCGTATTTTTCCTTTAACTGTTTTTCCAATTTATTCGCCTCTATCTCCCATGGTCTGTCATTGTAGGGCATATCCCATGAGTAGACGTCTTTATTAAACCTCACCTCGTGAACCCATTTGTATACCATACGTTTGGTAGTATACTGCCATACATGAACCATTTCATGTAGCATTGTAGAGATTAATTCTTCGAGGGGAAGTGATACATCGATGCGGACCGTAAACTCTCGGTCACCTTCATCAATTACGTCGCCATAAACTCCTTGTTTTTCTGCTAACTTTCGTATCGTTCTAATATTTATGAAAATGGGCTTTCGGACACGGGGCATAAGAGTGTTAAAGGCGAACCATGCTGCTGCAGTGATCGCCTTTTTCTTATACTTTGGACACTTATGCTGAAAATCTATAATGATCATAGCGACTATTATACACCATACAGAATAGGATGTAAACTAGTTTTTTGTTCTAATTTCTATATTCGGTAATTTAGGTATCTTTAATAGATCGTGTTTATGGTAAAGAACAAACTGAACATCTTTAAACTCATTAAATATCCCGTTCCAAATGGGTCGCCATCTATCATTCAATCGGACATTGTTCATCGCACCACGATCAGAGTTTAGTACTAGATCGGTATAGCTTCTTAGATTCATATCAAATAGGGAATCAAAGCCGTACATATGTATCTCATTACCCTTCAGGTGATTAGCAGAATAGTGTACAGCAAAATGACCACAATTAAAATTAGTGTACATTTGCCCTCTACCCTCATCTGGTTTTAATTTTGTGTATTCTGGCAGATGCGTATAAAAGCCTCTGATCTTATGACCGAACTTCATCTTGAAGTTGCCTCTGTTATTGTCATACCAGATTTTAGGCCTAAATCCTAAAGTCCATTGGCCATCAATTTTTACACTACCTTCTGTTAATGCCATGCACATTTTGAAATCAACAATACAGGATGTGTATATATCCCTGATCGGCATGGGGGCTTGATTACAGGCTACCTTAATACCTTTAGCATGTTTATACATTTGGGCATTATCGCCATTACCTATAACATGAATTACTCGGGTCAACGAACTCTCCTATAATTAAATTTTCATAAGATCATAAATGTGTTTCTTACCCTTCCCACCGGTCCAGTGCATTATACTAATATCTTTCGGAGCGGTTTGATCGATCAGATCCAGTCGTAGGGTGTTATATTTTCTAGGCAGATCCTCAATATATATCTCTTTGCTTAGAGGATCGCCTAATATTTCATGTAGAACTTCTTGATCCCCTACCCTAGGGTTAGTTGCAACAGCCGCCTGCCATTTTTTTAAAATTGGTGGAGATCCTTGAAATGCTACGACTCCAGAATTGTGCCATTTACTCTCTCTTCTACTTGTCCACGGTTTATCAACCGCCATTGTCAACTTATTAGGTTTTATATAGTCAAATATCTCATCGATGGGCCCTTTAACGTGGCAATCAGTATCAATCCAGCAAACTTTTTCGGAGACCTTTGATGCAGCAATCATTGCATCAGGTTTCTTAAACCATCCAACACTTTTACTTTCTAATGGAGTAGGGGAGAAAGCCCTTATAGCTTCTTCAGACATACCAAAATCATATATTAAAATATTGGTTTTAGTATGAGCAGAGAAATTATCCAAAAACCATCCTAGCATCCAATCTGTGTTACTATCACATCCTGTTATAAAGGTTCTAGAGTATTTCATAATCACTATCCCACCCGTGCTTTGCTATACATCCTGCTACCTTCTGAATTGTTGTAAACTTATCTTTTACTTCTACCTTCCAAGGATAATGCTCTTGGAGATAGGGGAAAGATTTAGTGTTCATAAACACATCTGTTGGTCCGGCCTGTAGCTTGGCCTGTGTTACTAAATCCTTAGCCCCCCACTGATTAATACGGTACGCGTGAGCGCCCCCGAAATATCTTTTATGGGTTAGTGGCCCAGTACCTAAATGGGAAGGTATTCTATAATTCCCATATGAAGGCTTACCTAAATTCACGATACGATGAAATGGTATTGTAGAATTCAATTGATCAACTACGATTGCATCATGTTCGAATATAGTGATTGGCATCCGCATTTCCATACACTTCTTCCACAATGAGTAGTGGGAAAGAAATGCTGCCATACAATTATCCATCCGAGAATAACGATCAGTAAATCCAAGAGGGGATAACTCCTCCTCTTTCATTTTTGCAACAATATCAGTATTCTGTGGGGTAATTGCATCAAACATTTCGATCATTAGACCATGACGGGAACCGGATCTAATACATCTCTCAGCATACTCTACTGACTGTGGTAGTTCTTTTATAGTTATGACATAATGTTTCATAATGTTGTTGTACTCGCTGTTCTTTGAACTTTAGTGTAGTAGGTTTTAGTAACACCTAATAAGGGAAATAATTGATAGCACATCAAAGCATCATTAGGCCATAACCCATATTCGTTTACTAATTCTAGCATTCCCTCTGCAGCCCACGGTTTAATTATATAAGCTGAATTTCCTGCTAATCCTTGAGGTACACTTATACTATCTATACGTGGTACATTGGTTACTTCTACTTTCGACGCCTGAACCATCCTATGAAACACCAGCGCCTTCCGTGTAGCGTTGAAAGGTTCATTGATGCCGATAATCCCATACCTAGATTCTAATAACTTTTTCCAAGGAAGAGTTTTAGTAAAAATAGCGTCATGCTCTAAAACTAATATTGGTTCACGTTCATCAAAACATTTCTCCCACAGTGTTAAATGACTAAGAGCACAAGCTATTCTTGCATCTCTGTTTCGGGTAGGGTAAGCGCGTTTGACTAGGCCAGTAGCAAAATCCGTGACCTCTCCCTCCCATGGATAATTCCATTTAGTCATATATTTGTGGGTCATTATAGCTTGAGCATCTTGAGGGGTTATTGCATCAAACCTTTCGATTGAAAATTCGTTCTTAACTTTCCAGCTGCTTTCAATACAATGGCGTGAAGCGGTTTCGGATATATCGTTACCCTCAATTGTTATAACATAAGCCTTCATTTCTGACTATCACCTGGCATAACCCTATAGTTATCCTCTACCGAATCTGGTGTAGAAACTTCTATAATAGTTCCTTTCATAATACAATATATTTTATGAGGGAACAAAGGTTTATTACGCCAGGTGTCTCCTTGATTTAATTCTTGTTTATGTTTAGTAGCGTCGTTCGTATCAATCCATTCTACCATAAATTTGCCGGATAGTACATACCATGTTTCATCTTTTTCACTGTG
>Ga0070753_1000169_pt1 | contig 40298 bp, 30 predicted proteins | sample VirMetDEL_Aug_31_FD_77441 | JGI IMG/M metagenome (GOLD analysis project Ga0070753, IMG submission 77441) | Aqueous microbial communities from the Delaware River and Bay under freshwater to marine salinity gradient to study organic matter... | ecosystem: Environmental > Aquatic > Marine > Coastal... | reverse complement strand
TCGTATCGCCGAATGGTGACCTCAGGCGAGGCGATCTTCGAGCCCCCACGGTTGTCCGTAGCCGCCCTCGGCTTCTGGCCGCGCCATAAGTTCGAGGAACGGCTGTGCTTCGAAAGCTTCTGGGCCAAGAACTCCCGTGCCCGTCCACGTGCCGTTGGCTAGAAGCTCGAGAGCGATGACGGGGTTGAGCGCTGTCTGCCACACCACACACTGGCTCTCGTATTCGGCCATAGTCCACTCGTTGTCACTCACGTGATAGAGGTACACCTCGCGCGGTTTTCCGTCAGTACCAAGCCCGGTAACCCACAGACCAGCGCACGTCTTGCCGGTCATTCGCGGCCCGAGCGTTGCGGGGTCGGGAAGGCCAGCGGCGACAACATCGCGGGGAGCGACCATGACGGGGCCGTCCGCAGAGCGCACGCGAACTGGCGCGGTCTTGTCGAGCCCCAACTGGTTGAGAGTCTTCAAAATGCCAATGAACTCGTCGCCAAGTCCGTACTTGAAAGTCACTCGCTTGGCATCAACCCAGCGCGGCATGAGCAGCACTTCTTCGTGTTCGACATTGACACACTCGACGGGGCCGATTCCTTCGGGGAACACAAAAACCTCGGGCTCAGAGAACGGCGGCGTTGTAAACCAGCCCTTGTCTTTCTCCCAAATGACGGGCGGATTGAGGCACTCTTCGATCGTCGTCCAAATTGAGAAGGATGGCGCAAAAATCTCGTTGCCCGCTTCATCCCGCACAACAAGGTTGGCACCATCACGAGTGCCAAGTTCATCAATTTCGCTAAAGAGGTGGTCGGCCGCGTATCGCGCAAACACGTCGCTGAGGCCTGGCTCAACACCCATGCCCACGAGTGCGAGCCTGCCCACGCTCTCCCAGTCTCCGGACTGCGCAAACTGGTCGTCACCGAGCTTGACCCCAGTGAGCGAGTGCGGTTCGGTTGGGTGCGGCTCCGAGAGACTCATGGCCATGTCGAGGTAGTCAGCGTTAGCTGCAATCGCACCGGCAAAAATTGTGGGAACAAACTTGGGCTCGACGGCGTTCATGACGTGGGTCGCGCCGTGCTCTTTAGCTACTGCAGACACCGAGTCAGGGTTTGACGCATCAATCTGCGCCGCGACGAATCTAGCTGCGGTCTCGCTGCCGTGTTTGTCGGCAATCCACGCGATTGTTGCTTCCGCTCGGCCCGGGTCATAGTCGCTCACAATCATGAGCTCAAAAAACGAGCGTCGCGCGGCGATTTTGGCAATGGCATTGCCGACGCCACCGGCGCCGACGAGCAGAATTCTCATGACTAGACGCTACTGCCCGAGACGCTCTTTCTCTACTCGGATCCGGTTCGCAAATGCAATCCACAGGATCATGGCGACCGCCGCGCCAGCGAGCATGCCCCCAATGGTGTCGCTGAGCCAATGAACCCCCAGATAGGTGCGGCTCAGCGCCATCACGACGACGTACATCGCGCCGGCCGCCCATACCAAAGTTCGCCACATGATGAAGCCCACAGCAACCGCGATAGTCGCGGCATTGGCGACGTGCCCGGAAGGGAATGAGCCAAGGTCTGAAGAAACCAGCATCTCAGCGGGCCTGGGCCTATCAAAGACGTTTTTGAGAATTTGCACGACGATCGCGCTACCCGCCGACGCGGCCCCAAAATACACGGCAGAGACAAACCTCTTGCGAAGCACCAAGATCACGATGACGGCGATAGGAACGACAAAAACGCCGAACCAGCCGCCACCCAAAAAGTTCATGACGAGAGACGGTACTTCCCACGCGGGGTTTCGGTGCTCGATGATTTCTTCCATCCACTCGGCATCAAGTGCGAGCGGTGTGTTGCCTCGATAGGCGATGACGGCTCCGAGAGCGACGACAAAAACTAGAGCAATAAGCGCGACAAAAAATTGCCACCTCGACACCCGCACCCGTGGTGATCCGGGTGTGGTTTCGGGTTCCATCTCACTACGCTATCGCGATAGCGCTGGCACGCTCCACGGCCTGATGAGAGTGAAGATAATGACTATTGACACTCCAGAGGTGACCGCCATGATTCCCGCCATGTTCACGGCAGAGACGCCGAGCACACCAACTATGGGCGAGATGGAGCCAGCGAGCCCGAAGTTGATTGCACCCATGAGCGAGGCGGCCGTTGCCGCTTCGCCGCCGTGGTTGGCGAGCGCGAGAACTTGCAACATGGGGAAAGCGAAGCCGCAGGACAGAATGAAAAACCACAAAGGTACAAGGATGCCGATGAGCCCAGCCCCCGCAAGCGAGAGCCCGATGATCGCGAGCGCAGAAGCAAGAAGCCCAATCACGCCGCCCAGCAAGATCCACTGCGGGCCAACGTAACGAGCAATATATGCCCCCACCTGGTTGCCAATGACGATGGCGAACGAGTTGATCGCGAACAGCACCCCAAACTCTTGAGCCGAGAATCCGAAGTTGTCTTGGAACAGGAACGACGACGACGAGAGGTACGCGAACAGCCCAGAGAAGGTCATGCCTGCCACTATCGCGGCGCCAACAAACACCCGGTCCGTAAAGAGCGATCGGTACCGTTCCTTGGCCGAACCGTGACCGTGGTCTTGCCGTCGCGCCGGCGGGAGAGTTTCCACGAGGAAAAACACGGCGGTGGCGATGGCGAGAATTCCATAGCCGGCAAGGAAAAAGAAGATTCCGCGCCAATCGAGCACAAGGAGCAATTGCGAACCGATGACGGGGGCGATGATGGGCGCGAGCCCCGTGACGAGCGCGAGTCTGGACAGCATGCGCACGAGCGGCAAGCCACCAAAGAGGTCACGAACCATGGCCATAGCCACGACGCTTCCACCCGCTGCTCCCATGCCCTGCAGCACCCTAAATACACCGATCCAGAAGATGTCTGGAGAAAACGCCACGCCAAAACTCGCGATGATGTGCACTGCGGTCGCGATGATGAGGGGCATACGGCGCCCCACCGAGTCGCTCCATGGGCCAACCAGCAGTTGCCCGAGAGCAAAACCAATCATTGTCGCCGTGAGCGTTAGCTGAATGGCCGCTTCGCTCACCCCGAGGTCAGTAGAGATGGCGGGGAACGCGGGCAGATACAGGTCGATAGTGAACGGCCCGAGAGCAACTAGGGCACCCAAAACGAGAATGTACACAAGCCGTTGCGGTTTGGACAGTGAATCCCCTGGATGCACGACAGTAGTCACGTAAAAGTACTTTCTTGTTGCCCGTGCGGCAAAGCCCGCACCGTAAATCCAACGCCAGAAGGCGTCCGGGCTATTCCTCAGCCGAACGACGACTTTATTTGGGGATGCTACGGCTCTCAATGAGCTTCGACAACCACTTCGCCGAATCCTTGATGGTGCGCTCTTGAGTCTCGTAGTTCACGTGAACGATTCCGAACCTCTTGCTGAAACCGTAGCCCCACTCGAAGTTGTCGAGGAGCGACCAGACGAGGTATCCACGCAAGTCCACTCCCTTCGCCATAGCCCTGTGGGCGGCCGTGAAGTGCCGGCGCAAGTAGTCGGTGCGTTCTGTGTCGTGCACGGCGCCATCCTGCACCTCGTCTTCAAAGGCTGCGCCATTTTCGGTGATCATGAGGGGCGTTTCCGGAAACTGTTCGTGCAACGACACAAGAAGGTTCTCGAGGCCTTCGGGAGCAATATTCCACCCCATCGAGGTGTACGGCCCCTTCTGCACGAGGAACTCAACGTTCTCACTGCCGGGCCACGCCGTGCCGCTCGAAGGCTTGTGCCCGTCGGCATTTTGACGCGGGCTCTTTCCGTCCCACGTGCGCACTGTCGCGGTCGAGTAATAGTTGACGCCGAGGAAATCTATCGGCTGGTTGATGATCTCGAGGTCACCCTCGCGCACAAACTGCCAATCGGTGACTTTGTGAGTGTCTTCGAGAAGATCGGCTGGATACTCCCCCCTCAACACGGGCATCGTGAACGCTCGGTTGGCGAGCGCATCGATGCGGCGCATGGCGTCTGCCGACTCTTCTGGATTCTCGGTCCCCGGCCGCAACTGGTGAAAGTTGAGAGTGATTGAAAACGTCGGGTCATTCGTGACAGCGTGGCGAAGTTCGGTGATGCCGAGCCCATGTGCGAGATTCAAGTGGTGCACGGCGGCGAGCGCGTCAGCGCCGTTGGTGCGCCCCGGTGCATGACCGCCAGAACCGTAACCGAGATAGGCGGAACACCACGGCTCGTTGAGGGTCGTCCACGTGTGCACGCGGTCGCCGAGGGCTTCACCGACTACTCCCGCGTAATCGGCGAACCTGTAGGCGGTGTCGCGAGCGGGCCAGCCACCCTTGTCTTCGAGGGGCTGCGGGAGGTCCCAGTGATAGAGAGTGGCGATGGGGCTGATTCCTCGCGCTAACAATCCGTCAACGAGGCGCGAGTAGAAGTCGAGGCCACGCTTGTTGATGTGGCCAGAGCCTTCGGGGATCACTCGCGGCCACGAGATCGAAAACCTGTAGGCCTCGAGACCTAGAGAAGCCATGAGATCGAGGTCCGAATCGAGCCGGTGGTAGTGGTCGTCGGCGACGTCACCCGTGTCGCCGTTGACGATCTTGCCTGGGGTGTGGCTGAAGGTATCCCAAATCGACGGGCCACGACCGTCTTCGCGCGCAGCGCCCTCAATTTGGTACGCGGCCGTTGCGGACCCCAAAACAAAATCTTGGGGAAATTCGAGTCCAGAGTCGCGGTAGTCGTCGGTGCCTTCAATCATGCTTCGAGACTATCTGTTGGGGGCCACCCGTTTGTGACCGGCCCTGTGTGACTAGCTCCTTGCGACTCCAGCGGGATCAGCCAAAAGCGGTGCGAAAGCTAGTTCTGCTGCACCGATCATGAGCAAATCGGAACCGAGCTTCGCTGTCGTGATCTCCACCCCTTCGAAAGACACCCCGAGCGACTGCGCGCGCACTCGCTCACGCAAAAAGTCCGGTTCGGCAGAAAAAATTGTCGCGAGAAAGCCACCCAGAACGATCACTTGGGGGTTGAGAACGTTAACCGCGTTGCGCAAGGAGGTGGACAAAAACTCCAATTGTCTGTGCACAAGGCTCTTCACGTGCGGATCATTGGAGGCGAGAAGCGCCGCTTCCAAAACATCGGCATCAACCGAAGGCAAGCCCAGAGCCTCGACAAGAGCCGCGCGATTGACGAGCGATTCGAGAGTTCCCGACTCTGCGTCGTTGTAGGTCGCGTCAGTGTTGTCGACTCGAATATGGCCGAACTCACCGGCGTAGCCACCGGCCCCACCGAGAGGCCTACCCGCGGCAATGACCCCACCACCAATACCGCTCGCGCCACCGTTCAAGTAGATGAGTTCGGTTTTGCCGCGGCCCGCCCCAAAGGTGAGCTCGGCGATTGCGCCAAGAGTCGCGTCATTACCTGCAGCGACCGGAAACCCTGTCGCCTCGGCAAGCATCGTCGCTACTGGCTCGTCAGTCCATTCGAGGTGAGGCGCCCACCGTACGAGGCCATCGCTCGATCTCACGAGGCCAGGAACCGCGATGCCGACTCCCACAACTGTGTGGTTCGCTTCCAACTCCCCACGCAAACCCTCGATGACCGCAGCACTAATGTTGACGGCCTCGCGCACCGACGGAGCATGGTCGGTCTCGTAGCGAATGCGCTTGAGCACCTTGCCACCGAGTCCAACGACACCGATCGTGACGGCATCAACTTCGGGGTTGACGGCGATTCCAACAACACCGGGGCTCACCTGAACTGTCGGGCTCGGACGGCCCACAGTATTTGTCGGGTCCGGCTCAGTCTCAAAAAGCAAACCAAGGGCTTCAAGCTCGGTCACGAGCGCCGACACCGTCGAACGATTGAGACCCGAACTTGCCGTGAGCCGTGACCTCGGTTGGGCGCCCTGCTGGTGCACTGCCGTGAGCAAAGTCGACAAATTATGCCGCCTGGTTTGATCGCCGCTAGCGCCAACACCTGAACCAACACGCGGCGTCGAGGATCGAACCATTCAGAGACCTCTTACTGTAAAAAATGCAGCCTCTGCCACCACAGAGCGCGATGTAAGCCTAGCGACCGCCTCCCCGTCGTTTGCTCAGCACATCAAAGGCCACGGCGAGCAAGAGGACAAGTCCCTTGATTGTCTGTTGCCACGCTGCATCCACGGAAAGAATCGAAAGGCCCATGTTGAGCACTCCCATGATGAGAGCGCCAATGACAGCACCGATGACGGTTCCCACACCACCCGTGACAGCCGCGCCACCGATGAAGACTGCAGCGATGGCGTCGAGCTCAAAGCTCTGACCCGCGGATGCCACGGCACCACCGGCTCGAGCCGTCGTGACGATTCCGGCGAGGCCTGCGAGAGCTCCCATGTTCACAAAAATGAAGAAGTTGACCCACGAGGTTTTCACTCCGCTCATTTGGGCTGCAAACAGGTTGCCGCCGATGGCATAAACGTGGCGGCCAAATACCGTTTGATTGAGAACAAATGTGAACAACAAAATCAGGATGGCGACAATCACCAGAATGATCGGCGTGCCACGGTAGGCGGAAAGTTGCCACGTGAGCGCAATGATCGCTGCAGCCGCCGCAGCGTTTTTTATCAGGAACGACAACAACCCTTCAACAGGAAGTTCGAGGCGGCGTTGGCGCGTGCGCGCCCGCAACTGCAAGAGCACAAGAGCAACAGCAGCGAGCACTCCCAAAACAACCGTCAGGATGTCGCGGCTGCCTCGACCCTCACCTATAGTGCCCATGAGCTCGGGCAGCCAGCCACCGCCAATCGCGTTGAACTCGGCCGGCAAAGCGTTGATGGTGCCGCCCGTGAGCAAAACAAGTGTGAGTCCTCTAAATAACAACATGCCTGCGAGCGTGACGATGAATGCCGGTATGCCCACAAAGGCAATCCAGAACCCTTGCCAGGCCCCAACGAGAGCCCCAACGCCGATCGACAAAATGACGGCTAGCCACCACGGCAAACCCCACTGCGTCATGGCGATCGCCGCAATGGCGCCGACCATGGCAACAACAGAACCCACCGACAAGTCAATGTGCCCGGCGATAATGACGATGACCATACCGACAGCCAAGATCAGCACGTAGGCGTTCTGCTGGATGAGGTTGTTGATGTTCCCCGGGAGCAGCAAGCGCCCATTGGTCAAAACCTGGAACAGGGCAACGATGACAACGAGTGCGGCGAGAATGCCGTACTGCCTCAAGTTCACGGGAAGTTTGGGGAGGGTGAGGGTGGGTCGAGTGGTGCTCATTGCGGTGCTATTCCTTTCCCGCGGTCATATAGTGCATGAGAGATTCTTGGGTCGCCTCGTCGCGGGCGACTTCGCCGGTTATCCGACCCTCAGAAATCGCATAAATGCGATCGGAGAGCCCGAGCAGCTCCGGCAGTTCGGATGAAATAACGACGACAGCTTTGCCTTGAGCGGCGAGGTCGTTGATGATTCCGTAGATTTCGTATTTCGCGCCGACGTCGATGCCTCGCGTCGGTTCGTCGAGAATCAGGATGTCTGGGCCCGAGTAAATCCACTTGCTCAGAACAACCTTTTGTTGGTTTCCCCCCGAGAGTTTCCCCGTCAGCACAGAAACGCTCGGTGCCTTGATATTCATTTGCTGTCGATAACCTTCGGCAACCTTGTGTTCGGCGAAACGATCGACAACACCAAACTTTGCGAGCTTTCCGAGCGCTGCCGCCGAAATGTTGACAGCGATCCCGCCCAACAGGTTGAGCCCATAGTGCTTGCGATCCTCGGTCGCATAGGCGAGTCCATTGCGAATCGCTTCGCTCACGGTACGGACAGAGATCTTTTTGCCCGACTTGAATGCCGTTCCCGAAATGTTGGAGCCGTAACTGCGACCAAAAATGCTCATAGCAAGCTCGGTGCGTCCCGCTCCCATGAGCCCCGCGAAACCGACAATCTCACCGGCGCGCACCGAGAACGATGCGTCGTCGACAACAACTCTCGAATGGTCGATGGGATGGTGAACTGTCCAGTTCTCCACTCTGAATAGTTCCTCACCGATATTGGGGGTGCGGGGTGGGAAGAGGTTGTCGAGTTCGCGGCCCACCATCGAGCGGATGATGCGCGACTCCGTGGCATCCGGCCCGTCCATGGCTATGGTCTCGATCGTCTTGCCGTCGCGGATGACCGTGACAGTGTCAGCAATGCGGCGAATCTCTTTGAGTTTGTGGGAAATGATGATGCACGTGATGCCTTGCCCACGCAGGCTCTCGATAAGAGCAAGAAGGTGGGAGGAGTCTTCATCATTAAGGGCAGCTGTCGGCTCATCAAGGATGAGGAGCTTGACTCGCTTGGACAGGGCCTTGGCTATCTCGACGAGCTGTTGCTTTCCAACTCCAAGGTCGAGGATGCGCGTTGCCGGGTTTTCGCTCAGCCCAACTCGAGCAAGCAACAGGGCCGCTTCTCGATTAGTTTTTGCCCAGTCGATGACACCTCGAGTGGAGTTTTCGTTGCCAAGGAAGATGTTCTCGGCAATGGACAAGTACGGGCTCAAAGCGAGCTCTTGATGAATGATGACGATTCCGTCATGTTCCGAATCGTTGATCGATTTGTAAGCGGTCTCGTGTCCTTCAAACTCGATGGAGCCGTCGTAGCTGCCGTGGGGATAGACCCCACTCAGCACTTTCATGAGCGTAGATTTACCCGCCCCGTTTTCGCCGCAAATTGCGTGAACCTGGCCTCGTTCGACATCGAGTGAGACCCCGTCGAGGGCGCGAACACCGCTGAAGTCCTTGGTGATGTTCCGCATCGAAAGAATTGTTGTCATTGTGTGTTTCTTTGCTCGGCATGAGTGTGAGGGATGACCGGCACAACTGGCGGTGCCCGTGTGGGCACCGCCAGTTGTGTGTTTCCAGCTACTGCAACGTGAGGCTTAGAGGCCGACGTCCTCAGCCTTGAGGAAGCCGGAATCGATGAGCTTCACTTGCACGTCGTCCTTGACAACTACCTCAGGAGTGATGAGGTACGAGGGCACAACCTTCTTGCCGTTGTCGTAGGTCGTTGTGTCGTTGATCTCTGGCTCGTTGCCGGCGAGGATCGCCTCGATGAATCCGAATACAACGTCACCGAGCACGCGAGTGTCTTTCCACACCGTCATCGACTGTTCGCCATTGAGGATGTTGTAGACACTTGCCTTGTCACCGTCTTGACCGGTAAGTACTGGCCAGTCGGTTCCCGGGGTGTAACCAGCGGTACGAAGCGATGCAGCGATACCTTGCGCAAGGCTGTCGTTGGGTGAGAGCACTACATCAATCTTCTGGTCGCCCGTGTAGAAGGATGCGATGCGGTTGTCGAGCTCTGCTTGCGCCGAGTCTGACTTCCAGCCGAGGATGCCGATGCTTGCCCACTCGTCGTTGCTTGCCGGCGACTTGCCCGAAGGCACAACGAGCTGTCCGCTCTCAACGTAGGGAAGCAGAACATCCCACGCGCCGGAGAAGAAGAACTTGGCGTTGTTGTCGTCGGGGCTACCCGCGAAAGGCTCGAGGTTGAAGGGACCGGCGCCGTCGGCAAGGCCGAGAGCCGTCTCAATGTACTCACCCTGGAGCTGTCCGACCTTGTAGTTGTCGAAAGTCGCGTAGTAGTCAACATTTTCGCTGCCATTGATCAAGCGGTCGTAGGCGATGACCGTGATGTCTTGAGCTGCGGCTTCTTCGAGAACCGGGGCGAGCAGTTCGCCGTCGATCGCTGCGATGACAAGAATGTCTACACCCGAAGCGATCTGGTTCTGGATTTGGCTGATTTGAGTGTCGGATTTGTCGTCTGCATACTGAAGGTCAGCGGTGTAGCCCGCGTCTTCAAGCTTGGCCTGGAGGCCTTCACCGTCGTTGATCCAACGCTCAAGGCTTCGCGTTGGCATGGAAATTCCAACGCTGCCTGCAGAGTCGCCGTCAGTACCGGTGCTGCACGCTGCGAGGCCGAAGGCAATGGTGCTTGCCGCCGCGACCGCAACGATCTTTTTGGTCATAGACATAGAAATGCCTGTTCCTTTCCTAGTGATTGCTGGACTTCGCTGTCCGGTCGCCATGAGAGGTTTCCGGGGACACGTTGCGGACTCCGCTCCTGCAACGCTTCGCGCCGGGGTCGTCTGCAGTTCAGGCACCACCGTTTTTGGTATGTGCTGTCACTAGGTGCATACGCCGTCGTAATGCGAAGGCTACGGGCGCACAATCGCGTTCCGTCTCCGTTTTGTTTTCTCGCAGAACATATAACATAAAGGCTTGGGAGCGCTACCACTTTGCGAAAGTTTCTGAAAACTCCAGTAACTTACTGGTTTTTTCACAGTGGAGCCGTCGTTCTACCCGCAAAAATGTGCCTTTGACAGCGGGGGGCTACTGGCATATGTTGGCGCACGTAACTATTTCACCACCGATGCTGATCCGGAGAATCTCATGGCCCTCACCCCCACACCCGAAGACAAGTTCTCGTTCGGACTCTGGACAGTTGGCTACAACGGTGCTGACCCGTTCGGTGGTCCGACGCGAGCAGCGCTTGATGTCGTGCATGTTCTCGAGAAGCTTGCCGAGGTCGGCGCCTACGGATTGACCTTCCACGACGATGACCTTTTTGACTTCGGTTCGAGTGATGCCGTGCGCCAGAAGCAGATCGACCGGCTCAAGCAAGGCCTTGCCGACACTGGCCTCATCATCCCCATGGTGACAACCAACCTCTTCAGCCCACCCGTGTTCAAAGACGGCGGCTTTACCTCCAACGACCGTGGCGTTCGTCGCTTTGCCATGCGCAAGGCGATGCGCCAGCTCGACCTCGGTGCCGAACTCGGCGCCAAAACCTTCGTGATGTGGGGCGGCCGCGAAGGTGCGGAATACGACTCTGCCAAGAACGTGGGAGGCGCACTCGATCGCTACCGCGAAGCAGTCAACCTCTTCGCCGAGTACGTCACCGACAAGGGCTACGACATTCGTTTCGCGATCGAACCCAAGCCCAACGAGCCCCGCGGTGACATTCTGCTCCCCACGCTCGGCCACGCCATCGCGTTCATCGGAACGCTCGATCGCCCAGAACTTTTTGGGGTCAACCCCGAGACCGGCCACGAGCAAATGGCCGGGCTCAACTTCACAGCAGGAATCGCTCAGGCTCTCAACCAAGACAAGCTGTTCCACATTGACCTCAACGGCCAACGTGGCATCAAATACGACCAAGACCTCGTGTTCGGTCACGGTGATCTACACAATGCGTTCTCGCTCGTCGACTTGCTCGAAAACGGTGCTCCCGGTGGAGGTCAGTCCTACACGGGCCCGCGCCACTTCGACTACAAGCCTTCGCGCACTGAAGACGAGACCGGAGTCTGGGAGTCGGCGAAAGCAAACATCCAGACCTACCTGTTGCTCAAGGAACGCGCTGCAGCGTTCCGCGCAGACCCCGAAGTTCAAGAAGCTCTCGCTGCGTCTCTCGTCAACGAAATCAACGTGCCGACCCTTTCTGAGGGTGAGACCTACGATGAATTCCTCGCCGACACTAGCGCTTTCGAAGACTTCGACCACGGCGCCTACTTCAACGGCAAAGGCTTCGGTTTCGTACGCTTGCAGCAGCTCGCTACCGAGCACTTGCTCGGCGCTCGCGGCTAGCTCACCTGCAACTGCCGCTGCAACTGCCGCTGCCACTGCCACTGCCACTGCCACTGCCACTGCCACGCGAGTGCACGCAACAATGGAGAGATCATGACCCTCGTCGCCGGTATCGACAGCTCAACTCAAAGCTGCAAAGTCGTCATTCGTGACCTCGAAACCGGCGCGCTTGTTCGCGAGGGCCGTGCGAGCCACCCCGACGGCACAGAGGTCTCCCCTGATCATTGGTGGAACGCTCTGCTCAACGCCGTCGCCGCGGCGGGCGGTCTCGACGACGTCGCGGCCATCTCTGTCGGCGGCCAGCAGCACGGCATGGTTGTGCTCGATCTCGAGGGCCGCATCATCCGCGATGCCTTGTTGTGGAATGACACTCGTTCGGCACCCGCGGCGAGCGCGTTGATCGACGAAGTTGGCGCCGCGAGCTTCGCGACGCGCACGGGCTCGGTGCCCGTTGCATCCTTCACGATCACCAAGCTGCGGTGGCTCCGCGATGCCGAGCCAGATAATGCCGCGAAGGTTGCCGCCATCGCTCTTCCCCACGACTGGCTGACCTGGCGCTTGCGGGGCTTCGGGCCCGCCGACGAGTCGACCCACGGGCCAGTGCTCACGGAACTGACGACGGATCGCTCCGACGCAAGTGGCACAAGCTACTGGAACCCCACAACTGGAGAGTACGACCTCGAGCTCCTCGAGCGTGCACTCTCCCCCGTTGGAAATTCAGGAGAATGGGTCGCTCCCGTGCTGCCGCGTGTTGTAGCACCGGGAGTCGCGGCCGGCACGACACTCGGAACTCCTGAATTTCCGAAGGACATGGTCGTGGGGGCCGGCGCCGGCGACAACGCTGCAGCAGCATTCGGACTTGGCGCGGGAGTCGGCGATGTTGTTGTGTCACTCGGCACTAGTGGCACTGTTTTTGCCGTCACCGACTCTCCAACCGCCGACCCGACGGGCACAGTGGCGGGCTTCGCCGATGCAACAGGCAACTATCTGCCTCTCGTGGCGACGATGAACGCTGCACGCATCCTCGACGCGACCGCGCGCCTCCTGGGCGTCGATCACTCCGAGCTCGGCACTCTCGCTCTCGCCGCACAGCCAGGCGCAGGCGGCCTTGTTTTGCAGCCGTACTTTGAGGGAGAGCGAACGCCCAACCTTCCGGATGCCACGGCTACCCTGTTTGGCATGACCCTAGCCAACACCTCTCGCGAGAACCTCGCGCGGGCCAGCATCGAGGGAATGCTCGCAGCTCTCGCTGCCGGGCTCTCCGCTCTGCAGGGTCTCGGAGTCACGGCGAAGCGAGTGCTGCTCATTGGCGGAGCTGCCCAGAATTCTGCTGTTCAGGAGATTGCGGCGCAGATTTTTGGGGTTCGAGTCGATGTGCCAGAACCCGGCGAGTACGTGGCTACGGGCGCCGCTCGGCAAGCCGCGTGGGCGCTCACGGGCACGGCGCCAGAGTGGTCTGCAGCGATCTCTCGATCACTCGAGGCAAACCCGCAGGCCGTGATTCTGGAACAGTACTCAGCGCGGAACTAGGCTGCACGGCCGAGGGTTCATGCCGAGTCGCGCCACAAAATCTCGGTAGGAAGGATGGAACCCGGTGTCGATCGCCGTTTTCCGTCGATGAGGTCAAGCACAACCGACGCCGCTTCTCGGCCCAAAAGATCGGCCGGTTGCCTGACCGTTGAAAGTTGCGGCTCACAACGTTTGGCCCACTCGCTGTCATCGAAGCCAACGATTCCGACATCTTCAGGCACTCGACGACCGGCGGCACGCAAAACGTCTAGCGCCCCGGCCGCGATTGCGTCGGATGCCGCAAAAACGCCGTCAAGGTTGGGTTCACGCGCGAGGAGTTGACGCATCCCATCGATGCCGCTCGCCCGTGAATACAGCGGGTAGTCGACGACAAGATTGGGGTCGAATTGGGCACCGACGGCATCGCGGAAACCCTCAAGGCGCTCGAAACCTGAGTCGCGGTCGAGGGCTGCAGCAATCATCCCAACACGTTTCCTTCCGGTTGCTACAAGTCGCGCAGTGATGTCTCGAGCCGCCGTGCGGTTGTCGATGCCGACCCAAGCGATTCGCGAAGGTGTGGACGGGTGACCCACAAATACGGCTGGCAAACCGATCTGTTCGATTGCAACAGCGATCGGGTCGTGTTCTCTCGCCGAAACTATGACAACGCCGTCGACGAACCCACCACGGAGATAGTCGGCGACTCGATTGCTGTCTCGGTCCGAGCCGATAATCAAGTTGACCAGCTGGTAGTCGGCTTCGGAGAGCCTGTCGTTGGTGCCGAGCAAAATTGCACCGATGTTGGGGTCTTCGAGAAAGACGGAGTGGGGTTCATGAACGATGAGTCCGACGGCGCGAGTGCGCTGAGTGACAAGGTTTCTCGCTGCCATGTTGCGCACATAACCGACTTTTGCGATGGCAGCTTCGATTGCTTCGCGCGCGCTATCTGAGACGTAGGGCTCGCCATTGAGAAACCTGGATACGGTGCCGCGCGAAACGTTCGCTTCGGCGGCAACATCAAAGATTGTTGCGCGGCGAGGACGCTCCGGTGCTTCGTGCATGCCCCCATGGTAGCGCTCGCCGCATCCCCGGGTTTACGGCACTGTGCACGTGCACAGTCTGGAAGTTTTTTTGCCCACCCGCTTGACATCTGATTTGGCATGCATTTACTCTGTGAACGTTCCCAGAAAGTCACGTCGGTTTTTTTCTCTCGATTCTGTGCACGTTCACAGACCGTGAGCTTGAGTCCGCAATTCTGGGAGAGACTGCCCCAACACCGTCGTTGAACAGCCCGAGGAGGCACCATGGAGAGGCACACCACGCCCCCCACCGCCGTTGGTTGGCAGCAGTCACAGATCCAGTTCGGATGCGACTACAACCCCGAACAATGGCCACTAGCTACGCGCATCGAAGATGTGGCGCTCATGCAAGAAGCAGGCGTCACCATCGTTGCCATCAACATCTTCGGATGGGCAAGCGTCGAGCCCCGCTCGGGCGAGTTCGACTTTGACACCCTCGATCACGTGATCGAGTTGCTCCACGCAGGTGGCATACAGGTGAACCTCGGAACGGGGACCTCCTCTCCCCCTCCGTGGCTAACCACGCTTCATCCGGAGATTCTTCCCGTCGTCTCCGACGGAACAACCCGCTGGCCAGGTGGGCGCCAAGCGTGGTGCCCTAGCTCGCCGGTCTTTAGAGAGCGAGCACTCCAACTCGTTGAAAAGACGGCGGCACGGTACGGTTCACACCCCGCTGTAGCCATGTGGCATGTCTCCAACGAACTCGGTTGCCACAACGCGCACTGCTACTGCGACGTTTCAGCACTTGCCTTCAGGGAATGGCTCGAAACCCGCTACGGCACAATCGATGCGCTCAATGAAGCGTGGGGAACAACGTTCTGGAGCCAGCGCTACAGCGCGTGGTCAGAGATCCTCCCACCGAGGGCAACACTCTCAGCCGCCAACCCCGCGCACAAGCTCGACTTCTGTCGCTTCAGTTCAGACGAGCTGCTCGACTACTACCGCGCCGAAGCCGACATCGTTCGTGCGACAGGAAGCATTCCCGTCACCACCAACTTCATGGTGACCGCACACATCCGCAACCTCGACTACTGGCAGTGGGCCTCGAGCGTCGACATCGTCGCCAACGACCACTACCTCGATCACCGCCTAGCCAACCCCACGAGCGAACTCGCCTTCTCGGCAGACCTCACGCGTGGACTCGCGAACGGCACACCGTGGATGCTCATGGAACACTCAACAAGTGCCGTCAGTTGGCAGCCTCACAACGTCGCCAAAATCCCCGGCGAAATGCTCCGCAACTCTCTCACCCACGTGGCGCGGGGAGCGGACGCAGTGTGTTTCTTCCAGTGGCGGGCATCCCGACAGGGCGCCGAAAAGTTCCACTCGGCGATGCTGCCGCACGCTGGCACCGACTCCAAGATTTGGCGCGAGACCCTCGAGCTCGGTCGAGTGCTGCGGGCAATCTCGGGTGTTGTCGGCACTCGCGTCGAAGCATCCGTCGCCATGGTTTTCAGCTGGCAAGCCTGGTGGGCTGCCGAGGGCGAGACTGTGCCGTCGAGCGCCGTTCGCTACCTCGAACAAGTGCACGCAGCCTATGAAGCCGTTCGCGCGACGGGCGTAACTGTCGACTTCGTCCCGCCCGGAGGCGACCTCAGCGGCTACTCGGCAGTCGTCGTTCCCTGCCTCTACCTGATTTCAGACGAGGATGCCGCTTCCCTCTCCACCTACGTAGCCAACGGCGGTACTGCTCTCGTCACGTTCTTCTCGGGTCTCGCGGACGAGTCGGATTCTTTGCGCGTCGACGGTAGCGGCGCACAGCGCCCCGGGGCGTTCACCGAGCTGCTCGGTGTGTGGACCGAAGAGTTTTTCCCACTGCTGCCGGAATCGTCCGTCGCAGTTTCGGGTGGGCGCTCGGCGTCGGTCTGGACCGAGCTTGTTCGTCCGACGACGGCACACACCGTCGCGACGTTTGGGTCCGGCCCGGTCTCTGGCGCGCCCGCGCTCACCCGCAACGACTACGGCTCGGGAACTGCGTGGTACGCCTCTACTCAGCTTGCAGCATCTGACTACGCGAGCCTCATGCGTGAGATTCTAGAGGGCGCCGGTGTCGCAACTGGTTCCCCAGACTCCGAACTCGAGACGGTCACCCGCTCCAACGGTTCCGAGCGCTTCACGTTCCTCATCAATCACTCGGCGAGAGACATCACTATTCCTCTAGCGGGAACAGAACTCGTGACCGACACTGAAATCGTCGACGCCATCACCGTCCCTTCTGGTCTTGTGCGTGTCGTACGCAGCACCATCGCAGGAAAGGAAGAGCTATGACGCAGGCAACGCTGACGCAGCCAGCTTCACGTGCCCTCGGTACTCCCAACAAACGAAAGGGTGTGACGCACAAAAAGGCTATTGCTGTCTTCCTCGTGCCGTTCGGCACGCTCTTCTCACTCTTCTACTTGCTGCCCGTGGGCTATGCGATCTACAAATCGCTGCTCGCTGTGGAGCGCGACGGCACTTTCGGTCAGGCACGCGAAGTGTTCGGTGGTCTTGTCCAATACGGGCGAGTGTTCCAGGATGCAGCGTTCTGGGAGTCTGTCGGCCGAATGGTGTCTTTTGGCGTCGTGCAAGTTCCCATCATGTTGGGTCTCGCACTCCTACTCGCGCTTCTTCTTGACTCCCCGCTCGTCAAGGGAAAGAAGTTCTTCAGGCTCGCATTCTTTGTGCCGTATGCGGTCCCCGGAGTTATCGCAGCGATCATGTGGGGCTTCTTGTATTCGCCCAACCTGTCGCCGTTCACTGCTGCCACCCAGAACGTCAATTTTCTCGGAGCCGACCTCGTCCTCTGGTCCATCGCCAACGTCGTCACGTGGGTTTTTGTTGGCTACAACATGATCATCATTTACTCGGCGCTGTTGGCGATTCCCACCGAGATCTATGAAGCCGCTCGCCTCGACGGCGCAAGCCAAGCGCGAATCGCGTGGAGCATCAAGATCCCGCTTGTGGCTCCAGCCATTACTCTCACTGCAATCTTCTCGATCATCGGAACTCTGCAGTTGCTCGCGGAACCCCAAGTGTTTATGAGCTTCACCTCGAGCGTCACGAGCACGTTCACCCCCAACCTCACGATCTACACAACGGCTTCTGTGCCCAACATTCATCTTGCCGCCGCCTTCTCGGTGGTGCTGGCCTTGCTCACTTTCGCTCTTTCTTTCACGGTGCTCAAGTTCACGCAAAGGAACGCTGACCGATGACTTCACTAATCTCTCCCTCACAAGCTGCAAGCCGCCGTCGCCTAGCCGGCCGCGAGCCACTGTTGTCGCGAACAGCCGCGATGCTCGTCATGGCCATCTGCACTCTGTACTTCCTCGTGCCTGTGTGGTGGCTCATCGTCGCAGCGTCCAAAGACCGCAACCAGTTCACAACAACAGCACCTCTGTGGTTTGCCGACTTCAACCTCTTCACAAACATCGCGAACTTGGCCGCGTATGAAGACGGAATCTTCTTTCGCTGGATGCTCAACAGCGTGCTGTACGCGGGTGCAGGTGCGCGCCTCGCAACAGTCCTGGCAACGATGGCTGGGTACGCTCTCGCTAAGTACACCTTCCGCGGGCGGGAGCTCGTCTTCAATGTGATTTTGGGTGGCGTTCTCGTTCCAGCCACGGCGCTCGCCTTGCCACTGTTTTTGCTTTTCAGCCAAGTGGGCGCAACAAACACATTCTGGTCAGTGTTTTTGCCCAGCCTCGTCAGCCCGTTCGGGGTGTATCTCGCGCGCATTTACGCGGCGTCGAGTGTGCCAGATGAGATCATCGAGGCCGCACGCATTGACGGCGCTGGAGAAGTACGTACCTTCTTCACCGTCGCAACGCGATTGATGGCTCCAGCGATGGTCACCATTTTCCTCTTCCAGTTTGTCGCCATCTGGAACAACTTCTTTTTGCCGCTCATCATGTTGCGCGACCAAAGCCTCTTCCCCGTAACTCTGGGTCTATACATCTGGAACACCCAAGTGAGCCAGATCCCTGAGATTCGCGCCTACGTAATCATCGGCGCCCTGCTGTCGATCATTCCGCTCATCATTGCCTTCCTCGGCCTGCAGCGCTTTTGGCGCAACGGGCTCGGCGCGGGAGGCCTGAAGTGAGCCCCACAAGCCCCGACTGGGTTAACACTGTCGGCCCCTCAAGCACCACTACACACGCAAGAAAGGAACAACCCATGTCACAACGCACTGCTCTGCGCGCGGGTGCACTCGTCGTGCTCTCCGCGTTCGCACTCACCGCTTGCGCGGCCACGGGAACTGACGGCACTGCTGCCGGAAGCGACTGTGCACCTTCAGAAGGTCCAGTAGAACTGACCTTCACGAGCTGGCTCCCGGGCATCGACGAAGCTGTCGCTATCTGGAATGAAGAGAACCCCGACATTCAAGTCACCGTTCAGACCGGACCCAACGGAAACGGCGGCACGTACCAGAACTTCTTCAACCAGATTGAAGCTGGAAACGCTCCGGACCTTGGCCAGATCGAATACGACGCCCTCCCGAACTTCCGCGTTCAGGATGGCCTCGAGAACATCGCAGCCTGCGCCGGTGTGACCGACGCATCCAGCTCGTTCATCGACTGGACCTGGAGCCAGGTCACTTTCGGCGAGGAGAACTCGGTCTACGCGATTCCTCAGGACATTGGTCCAGAGGCCCTGTACTACCGCGCTGACCTCTTCGAGGCTGCCGGCATTCCCGTTCCCACAACCTGGGAAGAGTACGCAACGGCAGCAGAAGCCATTCGTGCAGAAGGTGGCTACATCACCAACTTTTCGCAGTCTGACATCAACGCTTTCGCTGGCTTGGTGTGGCAGAACGGTGGACAGTGGTTCGAAAACGACGGCACCGAGTGGACTGTGACGATGGACTCCCCCGAGTCCACAGAGGTCGCTGAATACTGGCAGTCGCTCATCGAAACTGACCGTGTCGCGGCGTACCCGCCGTGGACCGACGAGTGGAACGCCGCCTACAACTCCGGTGAGTTGTGGACGTGGGTTTCCGCCGTCTGGGGTGCTAACACCATCTCCAGCGGTGCACCTGACACGTCAGGCAAGTGGGCTGTTGCCCCCATGCCGCAGTGGACCGCCGGCGAAAGCGCTGCGGGCAACTGGGGTGGGTCATCCACCGCAGTCCTCAAGGGAAGCAAGCACCCCTACGAGGCCGCTCAGTTCGCTCTGTGGTTGAACTCTGACGCTGACTCGCTCACAGCAATGAACCGCACCGCCAACATCTACCCGGCAACTGTCGACGGTGGAGACCTCCCGATCTTCGCTGAAGGTCTTGAGTTCTACGGCGGACAGAAGATCTACGAAGTGTTCGCCGAGGCTGCTGCCAACGTCAACCCCAACTTCACGTGGGGCCCGACGATGACACAGACCTACACGGATGTTGCCGATGGATTCTCTTCTGCCCTCGCGGGTAACCAGACGATCCTCGACGCTCTCGTTGCAGGACAGTCGAAGACGATTGCTGCTCTTCAGGCTCAAGCGATTCCTGTGAAAGAGTAGTTTCATCAGCACCATTGTTTATCTCCGGGCCGCGGGCTCCAGTTTCGTACTGGACGCCCGCGGTTCGGGCGTGCCCACGGTCATTCATTGGGGCGCCGACCTCGGCGAACTCAACGACACAGAACTCGCTGTTGTCGCCGACAGCACCATCCCCGCGGTTGGGCCCAGCTCGGTAGACACCCCCGTAAAACCGAGCGTTGTGCCGCTGCTCTCCGACGGCTGGAACGGGCAGCCCGGTCTCGACGGATTCCACCTGAGCACCGATTCGAACCAGATTCGGCGCCCCGCCCTTCGCTGCCTCGCGGTTGACGTGGTTGCCGACAACTCTCTCGCGGTGCACCTCGTTGACAACGTCGATGCGCCAGAAGCTCCGGGTCTCTCACTCACGCTCTACATCGAGCTCACGAGTGAGGGGTTATTGCGCTTGCGTCATTCGCTCACCAATCTGAGCGACTCGCCTTTTGTGCTCGCGTCACTTTCCAGCGTGCTCCCGGTCGCCTCCGCCGCAATCGAGAGGCTCGACTTCACCGGAGTGTGGGCCGCCGAGCGTGCCCCTCAACGAAACGTCATCGAGCACGGAACGTGGTTGCGCGAAAGCCGCCACGGTCGCCCTGGCCATGACGACTCCTTCATTCTCGCCGTCGGCACTTCCGGTTTCGGTTATCGGAGCGGCCAGGTCTGGGCGTTCCACCTCGGTTGGAGCGGCGACAAAAGAACGTTTGTCGACGCCAGTGCGACGGGTCACACCATTGCGGGATTCGGAGAACTTCTCGCCCCCGGTGAAATCTCACTCGCAACGTCGGAAAGCTATGAGAGCCCCTGGCTTTACGCTGCGCACTCTGACGCGGGCCTCGACGGAATTTCCCGGCGCTTTCACGAGTGGTTCCGCAACCTACCCGCACACCCCAACACTCCGAGGCCGTTGACCACCAATACCTGGGAAGCCGTCTACTTTGACCACAGTCTCGAGAGAATCGGCGAACTCGCCGAACTCGCCGCGCTCGTCGGGGTTGAGAGGTTTGTGCTCGACGACGGCTGGATGTCCGGCCGAGTTGACGCTACCCGTGCCCTCGGCGACTGGCGAGTCGACGCCGCAAAGTGGCCGGACGGCCTTCATCCACTCAGCGATCTCGTCACCAACTTGGGGATGCAGTTCGGCTTGTGGGTCGAGCCGGAAATGGTGTCACTAGACTCCGAGATTGCGAGAGCACATCCCGAGTGGATTCTTCGGAACTCGTCGTCACACGTGCCATTGTCTTGGCGAGATCAATACGTACTCGACCTCACCGTCGACGACGCTTTCACCTTCGTTCTGGATGCCCTCACTTCTCTCCTCGACGAGTACCCGATTAGCTACCTCAAGTGGGACATGAACCGCGACTTGCTCGCCGGCTCGAGCCACAAGCACGTACTCGCAACGTGGCGACTGATGGACGAACTTATCGCGAGGTATCCACGCCTGGAAATCGAGTCGTGCGCTTCCGGTGGCGGGCGCATCGACGCCGGCGTGCTCGAACGCACTCACCGGGTGTGGCCAAGCGACACCAATGATTCACTCGACCGCCAGCAGATCTACCGCTCGACGGTGACTCTTGTCCCTCCCGAGTACCTGGGTTCTCATGTCGGCGCCGCGACGGCACACACCACGGGGCGCACTCACAATCTTGGGTTCAGATTGGCGACGGCCCTGTTCGGTCACGCGGGAATTGAGTGGGATCTGACGCAAGCGACAGACGCAGAGCGTGAATCCTTGATCCAATGGGCTGCAGCGTACAAAAGCTTCCGTGGACTTGTGCATTCTGGTGATGTCGTGAGATCTGACGATGAGGGCGACGGGCGCTTGCTGCACGGGGTCGTCAACAGCACGCGCACGGAAGCTATCTTCCTCGTCACGTGGACGGCAACATCTCCAACCACACTCGGGCGGTCTTTACGCATTCCCGGCTTGAATCCACTGCAGCGGTACACGATGCGTATCGTCGATCTCGGCGCTGGCCGCCCGCAATTCCACGGTGTTCCCCCCGCGTGGTGGGCTGATGGGGAAATCACAACCACTGGCGCTGTGCTGGAATCCGTGGGAATCCCCCTTCCCGTCGCGATGGTCGAACAAGCCCTCGTGCTTCATGTGAGTGAAACCGTATAGGCAACAACCAATGCTCTCGGGTTACTCGTGAGGCACGGCCGTGCTCTCGCGAACCACGAGGCGCGTGGCGAGATCCATGCGAGGGATCGATTCGAGTTCTGACTCGCTCATTCGCACGACGAGGCGAGCAGCTTCTTCGGCCATTTGTGCAAGCGGCTGATGAATTGTCGTCAATGACGGACTCGTCCATTGGGACAATTGCAAGTCGTCATAACCGACGACTGAGAGCTCGTCGGGAACCCGAATTCCGAGGTTCCTGGCCGCATCAAACACCCCGAGCGCTTGAAGGTCGCTGCCGGCGAAGATTGCGGTCGGACGGTCATCAAGCTCGAGTAGCTCTTTCGCAATCGCCCGACCTCCCGAAACCGTAAAGTCTCCGAATCGCACGAGCGATTCGTCGATCGTGATTCCCGCTTTGTTCATTGCTGAGCGAAAACCGTCGAGGCGTGCGAGCGAGCACATCATGTCTTCGGGTCCAGTGATTGCCGCTATGCGTGTGTGACCAAGATCGGTGAGGTGGCGAGTTGCCATGAGCCCACCAGACCAGTTCGCTGACCCGACCGATGGCACGTCGGGGGCTGGGTCTCCCGCAGGGTCGACGATGACAAAAGGAATAGCTCGAGACCGTAACTTTGCTTTGTCATCTTCAGCCAAATCAGAGAATACGAGGATGACTCCTAGGGGACGTCTGCGCAGCACTCCGGCGATCCAGTCCGGGGCCGGCGACTGCCTGGTTCCCGATTCGGTCAGGACGATACTGAGGCCATTAGCACTGGCCACACTCTCCGCACCGCGAATAATTTCCATGGCCCACGCTGTTTCGAGTTCGGGAAAAACGAGCTCGAGAAGTGTCCCTCGGTTGGGCAATCCCGTGCGGCGGTGGTATCCGTGCTCATCCAGGATGCCTTCGACGTGTGCCCTCGTCGCTGCAGACACGTCCGTGCGCCCATTGAGCACTTTGGAGACTGTCGACAGAGAAACACCCGCCTCATCAGCAAGTTCGCTGAGAGTGACGCGCGTCGAAGCCGTGATTTCTGTCATGACGGTTCCCCTTGAAATGAATTTGTTGCGAGAAACAACTTGTGCCCTGACAGCGCTCTGCCTAGACTCTCCACATCCTAATCATTTTCGACAGTTTTGTCGAAACTTTCGAGAGGCGTTCAATGAAGAACTCAAGCACCATGAGAAAGTACGTTGCAACGGGGGCCGTCGCGGCGCTAGCCCTTGGGCTCTCAGCCTGCAGCCCGGCCGGTGGAGGTAGCGGCGGAGACGGAGTCACCCTCACGTGGTGGCACAACGCGACATCCGGTCCTCAGCAAGAATTGTGGAACGACGTCGCAGCCGAATTCGAAGCAGCAAACCCCGGCGTCACGGTCGATGTGACCGGATACCAGAACGAAGACCTCCAGCGCACGCTCATCCCCAACGCCCTCCAGGCCGGAGATGCCCCGGACGTCTTTATGGTCTGGCCCGGCGGCGAAGTCCGTGACCAAGCAGAAGCCGGTCACTTGAAAGACCTCAGCCCGCTCCTGCCCGACGTCATCTCCCAGCTCGGTGGAACCGTCAAGCCGTGGGAGATCGACGGAGCACAATATGCGCTCCCCTACACCTTCGGCATCACGGGAATTTGGTACAACAAGGACCTCTTCGCGGAAGCTGGAATCACCGAAACTCCGACAACATTGCCCGAACTCAATGACGCAGTTTCTGCACTCAAGAGTCAGAGCATCACCCCCATCGCCGTTGGCGCCGGAGACCTCTGGCCAGCCGGCCACTGGTGGTACCAGTTCGCCATCGCCTCCTGCTCGACAGAGACCCTGCAGACCGCAATCCCAGCGCTCGACTTCAGCGATCCCTGCTGGATTGACGCTGGAGAGCGACTCGAGGAATTCATCGCCACCGAGCCGTTCAACGAAGGCTTCCTCGCAACTCCCGCTCAGACCGGAGCCGATAGCTCCGCCGGGCTCATCGCGAATGGAAACGCCGCAATGGAATTCATGGGTTCATGGAACGCCGGACAAATTGGCTCGCTGACTGTGGACCAAGTGATTCCTGAGTGGCTCGGTTGGTTCCCCTTCCCGAGCATTCCCGGTGCCGCCGGAGACCCCACGATCACCATGGGTGCTGGCGACGGATTCGGCGTGTCCGCGGATGCTCCCGACGAAGCTGTCGACCTCTTGGCCTACATCATGAGTGACGACGTGCAGGCTCGCTTTGCGGAGACCGGTGCGGGCATCCCCACCAACCCCGCGGGAATGTCTGGACTGAGTGATGCAAACCTCACGGCAATCGCTGAAGGACTCTCCAACTCGTCCTACGTGCAGATCTGGCTCGACAGTGCACTCGGTGCTTCCTTCGGCAACCCGCTCAACCAGGCGATTGTTAACATCTTCGCCGGGTCGGGAACTCCTGAGGATGTCGTAACGACGCTCGAAGAAACAGCCGCCCAGCAATAGTTCGCGGTACTCAACGCACAACTATCCCGGCAGGGCTCGCGGACCATGTCCGCGAGCCCCGCTGCCGCTGAACCACGGACAGGCACATGACCAACACGATTACTCCGGACAAGGTCGAAACCGCTATCGGCATCGACCCACAACGACCACGACGCTCCCCACAAACTGGAGTCGCTCGAAAGCGACTTGAGATCGCGATTTTCGCGGGACCCGCGCTCATCGTTTTTCTCACTTTTGTGATTCTTCCCGTCGTCCTTGCAGCGGTGTACAGCCTCTACAACTGGAACGGCCTCACTCCGCTCGAGAGATTTATCGGCCTCGACAACTACGTTCGAGCACTCACCGATCCCGCCTTTCTCAGCGCCATCGGCAACAACTTCACAATTCTGATCGCCTCGCTCCTCATTCAGGGCCCACTCGCTGTCGCCGTCGCACTTCTGCTCAACCGCAAACTGCGTGGCCGGGCCATCATTCGAGCGATGATCTTTGTGCCCTACGTACTCGCTGAAGTTATCGCGGGCCTCTCCTGGAAGCTCTTGCTCTCACCGCGCGGTGGAGTGAATGCGTTGCTTGAAGCGATAGGTCTCGGCGACCTCACCCAGCCGTGGCTCGCCAATCCCGACATCGCACTCTGGGTCATGTTTGGGATTCTCACCTGGAAGTACCTTGGCTTCGCTATCTTGCTTATGCTGGCCGGCCTCCAGGGTGTGCCAGAAGAACTCACCGAAGCCGCGTCTATTGACGGAGCCAACTGGTGGCAAATTCAGTGGCGCATCACGCTTCCCTTGCTTGGCCCCACGATCCGCATTTGGGCATTTTTGTCCATGATCGGCTCTTTGCAACTGTTCGACATGGTGTGGGTTACCACCAAGGGAGGCCCGATTGGGGCGACCAACACTATGGCCGTTTACATGATTCAGAACGGCACGGGACAGTACGGCTACGGCAGCACGATCGCCGTCATCCTGTTTGTGATTTCTCTCATCATTGCGTTGACCTACCAACGCTTTGCTATGCGACGCGACCTCGCAGGCGCTGAAACAACTGGAGTGCGCTGACATGGCTATTGCACACACGACTCGAGACAACGCTCGACACTCGCGAGCCTCATCCACGTCATGGTCCTCCGGTTGGGTCTACCTCATCGCAATGATCACCGTTGCGATTTCGATAGGTCCCGTTCTCTACGTGTGGATCAACGGATTTCGCACTACTCCCGATATCAACGCCGATCCAGCTGGGTGGCCCAACCCGTGGAGTCTCGACAACTACGTCGCCGTTCTGACTTCCGAGAGATTCTGGGGATCGGTGCTCTCCTCAAGCATCGTCGGCCTCGGCACAACTCTCGGCGCCGTCATCCTCGGAGTAATGGCTGCGTTTGTTATCGCCCGCTACACCTTCCGCGGTCGTGCGGGGCTGTACTCACTGTTCGCGGCCGGGCTCATGTTTCCTGTTACCGTCGCTGCTCTACCGCTCAGCATCCTGCTGCGAGACCTTGGACTTCAAGGCACGTTTGTTGGGCTGATCATTCCCCAAGTAGCTTTCGCGTTGCCCGTAACAGTCATCATTCTCGTGCCATTTTTGCGCGCAATACCTCCAGAGCTTGAAGAGGCCGCCGCTATTGACGGAGCGACTCGAGTCGGCTTTTTTTGGCGGATAGTTGTGCCTCTCTCCGGCCCGGGACTCGTTACCGTCGGGGTACTCGCATTCATCGGAAGCTGGAACGCCTACCTCCTGCCGCTCTTGATCATGGCCGCAGGCGGTATGCCTCAAGAACTCTGGACTTTGCCGTTGGGAGTTCAGCAATTCTCGACCCAGTACTCCGCCGACACCGGTGCCGTGCTCGCATACACCTCGCTATCAATGATTCCCGCTCTCGCCTTCTTCCTTCTCGCTGAGAAGCGGATTGTTGGCGGACTCACCGGCGCCGTCAAAGGTTAGGAACTACGTTGTCAACACCAACTTCTACAGTGCCCGCCTCAGGCGCTTCCGATTCCGACGCACCCGTGTGGCGCGACTCGAGAGCCTCCACTGCGGATCGCGTCGAATCCCTCATGGCACGGCTCAACCTCGAAGAGAAGATCAACCAGCTTTTCGGGGTCTGGGTCGGCGCTTCGAACGAAGGAGGAGATGTCGCCCCGCACCAGCACGACATGGACGACGCCGTTGACCTCGACGAGATCCTCCCCAACGGCCTCGGACAATTGACACGGCCTTTTGGTAGCGCACCTGTCAACGCGGGTCTCGGCGCTCTGTCGCTCATGAAAATGCAAGCGAAGATCGTGCGATCCGGTCGCTTTGGCATTCCGGCAATCGCTCACGAAGAATGCTTGGCTGGCTTTGCTACGTGGGGAGCGACGGCCTATCCGGTGCCACTCGCGTGGGGTGCCACCTTCAATCCTTCTCTTGTGGAGCGCATGGCGAGGCGTATCGGCGATGACATGCGTTCGGTGGGAATCCATCAGGGCCTTGCGCCCGTGCTCGACGTCGTTCGTGACGCACGCTGGGGCAGGGTCGAGGAGACTATCGGCGAGGACCCCTACCTGATCGGCACTATCGGCACGGCCTACGTTCGCGGTCTCGAGGCGGCGGGAATTGTCGCGACGCTCAAACACTTCGTCGGCTACTCGGCCTCCAGAGCGGGCCGCAACCTTGCGCCAGTGTCCATCGGGGCTCGAGAATTGGCCGACGTTCTGTTGGCTCCGTTTGAAATGGTGATTCGTGAGGGACGGCCCCGCTCGGTCATGCACGCGTACACCGACATTGACGGCGTGCCGAGCGCCGCAGATACCTCGCTCCTGACCGGGCTTCTTCGAGAAACGTGGGGTTTCGACGGGACTGTCGTCGCCGACTACTTCGGAATCGCTTTCCTGAAAACCCTGCACGGAATAGTTGGAACCTGGAGCGAAGCCGCAGCCGCTGCTCTCGAAGCCGGAGTCGATGTCGAGCTGCCAACGGTCAAAACTTTCGGAACGGAACTCGTGGATGCTGTGCGAAGCGGCGAGGTTCCCCTAGCTCTCATTGACCGAGCGGTGCGCCGAGTACTATCGCAAAAAATCGAGCTTGGCCTTCTCGACCTCAACTGGTCGCCCGTTCCTACAGCGCTTCGCGGAGTCGACCTTGCCAACACCGAACACGTTCGCAACGCGATCGATCTCGACAGTAGAGACAATCGTGAGATCGCACGTGAGCTCGCCGAACAGTCGGTTGTGCTGTTGCGCAATAACGGGATCCTTCCGCTCGCTCCGCCGCCGCGCATCGCTCTCGTGGGCCCGACAGCTGTTGACCCCAACGCTGTGCTCGGATGCTACTCGTTTCCGTCTCACGTTGGAGTGCAGCATCCGGATACCCCCGTCGGAATCGAGTTGTCTACTCTCGTGGACACGATCACAGAAGAGTTTCCCCACAGTCAGATTGACGTCGCACTCGGCACGACGATCGACGGTTCAGAGACTGAAGGAATTGCCGAGGCTGTCGCTGCTGCGCGTGCCGCGGATGTTGCGATCGTTGCACTCGGTGACCGTGCGGGGCTCTTTGGGCGCGGCACAAGCGGTGAAGGCTGCGACGCGGAATCCTTGAAGCTTCCCGGCGCTCAACAAGAGTTGCTCGATGCCGTGCTCGCCACAGGTACGCCCACGATTGTTGTGCTAATGGCCGGCCGACCCTACGCTCTCGATGCTGCCGCGACTCGATCCGCTGCAATAGTGCAAACCTTTTTCGCCGGAGAAGAAGGAACTGGCGCAATCGCAGGTGTGCTCTCTGGGAGGGTGAATCCAAGTGGACGACTGCCCGTTAGCGTGCCAGCCAGCGCCGGTTCACAACCGACGACCTACCTTGCGTCTACGCTCGCACGCCGCAGCGATGTTTCTAATGTCGACCCGACGGCCGCTTTCGCGTTTGGTCATGGTCTGGGCTATTCGAGTTTCGAGTGGACACCTGTCGACGGGGAGCCAACGACAACCACGACAGACGGCTCGGTCTCCCTCAGCGTGCGGATTCGCAACACGGGGCGCCGTGCGGGGGTCGAAATCGTGCAGTTGTACGTGCACGATCCAGTTTCATCCATCGTTCGCCCGACGCAACGTCTCATCGGTTTCTGTCGAGTAGAGATCGCTAGTGGCGGAGAAGTGGTTGTGTCAGCAACAGTGCCCATGGACCTCACCAGTTTCACTTCTCGAACCGGCGAACGAATTGTCGAGCCCGGTGAGTTCGTATTCGGTTTTGGCCGATCGAGTGCGGACATCCCGCTGTCGACCACCGTCGCCGCACACGGGCCGGTCCGTTCCGTGGGTTTCGACCGCGCACTTCACGCTACCTTCACCACAAGGAGTGGTGTGCCGAGCTAGCCAGCCCGGCACACCAACTCGCCACGCCGCTGGCGCTAGATCGGGTTGGCCAAACGGTAGTACGCGGCGTTCCAGCGCACCTCACGCTGGAAGCTGTCTATCGTTGTGGACTCGTCGATCACGAGCAACTCGACCCCCGCCATCGACGCAAAGTCCTTAAACACGTCGACACCGATCTGGGTGGTCATTACCGTGTGGTGGGCTGCTCCCGCGGTGAGCCACGCTGCGGCCGAGGTCGTGAAGTCGGGCGCGGGTCGCCACACAGCGTGGCCAACGGGAAGCTTAGGCATGGGAGCAGGAAGCGCGACGTTTTCGACAACGTTGGCGACGAGTCGGAATCGGTCTCTTTGGTCGCTCAGGGCGACAACAACTGCGGGACCCGGGTCCGCGGTGAATATGAGCCGCACGGGATCATCCTTGCCACCGATTCCCAGCGCATGCACTTCGAGGCGCGCTTTCTGTGACGAGAGGGCCGGATTCACTTCGAGCATGTGGGCACCGAGGATGAGTTCGTTTCCCGGTGTCATGTTGTACGTGTAGTCCTCCATGAGAGAAGCGCCACCGGGAAGACCAGCGCCCATGACCGCGGCAGCGCGCACCATGATTGCTGTCTTCCAGTCTCCTTCAGCACCAAAACCGTAGCCGTCGGCCATGAGCCGCTGCACCGCGAGTCCAGGCAATTGTTTGAGCGCTCCGAGGTCTTCGAACGACGTCGTGAATGCGCTGAAATCGCCAGCGACGAGGAAAGAGCGCAATCCCAATTCGATGCGAGCGCCATCGCGCAGCGACTCCGCCCGATCTCCGCCGGGGAGCAGTTCGGCCGCAACATCGTAGGTGTCGATGTATTCGGCTACCAGTTCGTCGACAGCTGCGTCAGAAATCGCCTCGACCGCGTCAACAAGCTCGTTGACTCCCCACGTGTTCACTTGAACCCCGAAGACATGTTCGGCCTCAGTCTTGTCGCCTTCGGTGACGGCAACGTACCTCATGTTGTCGCCGAATCGTGCAAGTTTCATCGACCTCGTCGCCGCGCGTCCCGCGGCGGCCCGCGACCACACACCTATGCGCCTAGTCACCTCGGGGTCGCTCGCGTGGCCGACAACAGTGACCCTCGGGATCCCCAATCGCGACTCGATGTAGCCGAACTCGCGGTCGCCATGAGCTGCTTGGTTGAGGTTCATGAAGTCAAAGTCGATCTCGCCCCACGGCAGCTCGACGTTGGCTTGAGTGTGCAAATGCAAGAGCGGTTTCTGCAGCAAATCGAGGCCCGCAATCCACATCTTGGCAGGGCTAAAGGTGTGCATCCACGCGATGAGTCCGACAACGTTGTCGTGAGCATTCGCTTCAAGAATGGTTCGCCTGATGGAATCAGAGTCAATCAGCACGGGCTTCCACACCACACGCACAGGGACATCGTCTGAAGCATCGATCATCGCGGTAACAGCGCCAGACTGTTCGGCTACTTGCCCCAGGGTCTCCTCACCATAGAGGCTCTGGCTACCGGTCAGAAACCACACTTCGCGGGTTGCAAGGTCAGGAACAATACTCGTACTCATTGTGGGGCTCCTTCTCGGCCGACGCTGGCCGTTGTTGTTTCGAGTGCCCCTTGCGGTGCTTGCCCGTAAACGTTTTGGTACCTGTCAAAAAGGGAATCGATAGACGACTGTGGAATGGGGATGGTCTGCCCAAGCTGGCGCGCGATGTGCGTTGTGCGTGCGACATCCTCAACCATGACCGCGGCCTTGACCGCATCCTTGGCGTTTTTGCCTATAGTGAACGGTCCGTGGTTTTGCATAAGAACGGCGCGCGAACGATGGCCAGTCAGAGTGTGCACAATGCCTCGCCCGATCGAATCATCGCCAATTATCGCGAACGGGCCAATGGGAATCTCGCCGCCAAACTCGTCAGCCATACCTGTCAGAACACAGGGAATGGCTTCGCCGCGAGCGGCCCACGCGCACGCGTAGGTCGAATGAGTGTGAACCACTCCCCCCACATCTGGCATGTGACGATACACGTAAGCGTGCGCTGCCGTGTCGCTCGACGGACTGCGCTCGGAGCCTGTGGAATCTGGAACTACCTCGCCGTCGAGAGTGCACAACACCATAGAGTCACCAGTCAGCTCGCCGTAGTCGAGGCCAGAAGGCTTGATGAGGAACAGTTCGGCGCCCGGAACTCGAGCACTCACATTTCCCCCCGTCCAGACCACAAGGTTGTACCTCGTGAGTTCGTCATGAAGCGCGACGAGTTCCCTCCGGAGCCGCTCAATCTCGCGAGCGAGAAGGCTGTTTATTTTCACGCTCACGACAGGGCAACCTTGCGACGAGTTTTTGCCCGCTTCATAACATCGAGAGAGCCGCGCCCGAAGAGATCGTGGAGCTCGCGATAATCGGCATAGATCGCCGCGTACGCTTCGACATCAGCGGGATTGGGCTCGTAGGCATTTTTGAGCACTCGCCCCATGCTCTCTCCAGCGGCCCGAACGTTCGGGTACGCCCCGGCCGCGACGGCCGCGTGTATTGCCGAGCCAAGTGCCGGTCCTTGAGTACTCACGGCTGTGGAGATAGGCATTCCCAAAACGTCGGAATATGTTTGCATGAGTTGCGGGTTTTTGAGAAGGCCCCCGGCAACAACAAGCTCGCTGACGGGCACCCCAGCGGCATTGAACGTGTCGACGATCATGCGGGTTCCGAACGCGGTCGATTCGAGAAGCGCGCGATAGATCTGTTCTGGCCTCGTCACGAGAGTCTGGCCGACAAGCAAGCCACTCAGTTCAGCGTTGACGAGCACCGACCTGTTTCCGCCGTTCCAGTCGAGCGCAATCAACCCGTGCGCCCCCACTGGTTCGAGGTAGGCGAGGTTCGTCAAATGTTGGTGGATGCTCACACCCGCGGCCGCAGCATCCTCAAAGTATTTCGCCGGCACTTGGTTCTCCACGTACCACGCGAAGATGTCTCCAACTCCCGATTGGCCCGCCTCGTAGCCGTACATGCCGTCGACGATTCCCCCGTCAACAACTCCACACATTCCGGTCACGTCGGCGAGTTCGGTGCTGTTCATGACGTGGCACGTTGACGTGCCCATGATCGCGAGCATTTGTCCTGGCTCAACGGCTCGAGCGGCCGGGGCTGTGACGTGGGCGTCGACGTTGCCCACTGCGACGGCTATGCCTTCGGGCAGTCCAGTCCACACCGCGGCTTCTGCCGTTAGGGTGCCCGCGCTTGACCCGAGGCTTCCGATCTCTCCGGCAAGTTTGACCGTCGCAAAGTCGGCAAACTCGGGGTTGAGCGCAGCGAGAAACTCGTGGCTGGGGTATTCGCCGTTTTGGAGAATGCCCTTGTAGCCAGCGGTGCACGGGTTGCGAACGAGGGCTCCACCCAATTGCCAGACAATCCAGTCGGCCGCCTCGACCCACAGGTCCATCGTGCGATAGAGCTCTGGAGCTTCTTCGAGCAACTGCAGGGCTTTGGCAAACTGCCATTCGCTGGAAATGAATCCGCCATACCGAGCAAGCCACGACTCGTCACGATCCCTCGCGAGTTCGTTGATTCGGTCAGCGTGAGCTTGAGCAGCGTGGTGCTTCCACAATTTCACATAGGCGTGAGGCTGCGTCTCGAATCCCTCAACTTCGCACAGCGGAGTTCCGTCGTTCATCACGGGAAGCGCTGTAGTCGCCGTGACGTCTGTCGCGATGCCGACTACACGTCTCGGACCAATTCCCGCCGCCGCGACGGCCTCAGGTACTGCATTTTTTAGAACCGACACGTAATCGGCAGGCACTTGAAGCGCCCACTCCGGGGGAAGCGATTGCCCTGTGCTCACGAGCACGGTATCCATAACAGCGTGTTCGTAATTGTGCACGCCCGCGCCAAGTAATTCCCCATCCGAAACCCGCACAACGACGGCGCGGCCCGACAGGGTCCCAAAGTCCACTCCTACGACGTAGGAGTCTTGATCATCGACGCTCATGCCCGACCCACACAACTTTCATAACTGGTTTAACGAAGAACCAACCGACGAGATTGACGCGCCGAATTCGGGCGCCCTGTGACTGCTACCGCCGCCTAGCCGTGACCGCTCGCTGGAGCAAAACGAAGATGAACAGGATGCCACCCGTGATGATCGTCGTCGCCTCGGGCCGAACGTCGCCGTCTCGCGTGATGAGCACGTTCATGAGGCCGAGGACGAGAGCACCAACAACGGAGCCCAACACGTACCCGGCTCCACCAGTGAGCAACGTGCCACCAATAACTACTGCGGCGATTGCATCGAGTTCCCACCCAATTCCCGTGATGTTTTGAGCGATACCGAGTCTCGAGGTGTAAACGACTGCAGCAATACCAGCGAGAGAACCGCTGATGACATATATCCACACTTTCGTGCCTGCCACCGGCAGACCCATGAGTGTCGCCGACTGTTCTGAACCACCGATGGCGTACACGGTTCGGCCCATGCGCGTGCGGTGCAATACGAAGAAACCGGCGATGACTACCGCTGCAGCTATCAGTACCGCTGGAGTGACTACGAGGTCATTGACTTTCTCTCCGTCAATGATCTTCCACTGCGTCGACAGCGCCCTGATTGGGGAATCATCGGCCAACCGCTCGGGAGTTGTACTGAGCACCGATGCAATTCCTCGAGCTAAAAACATCATGGCAAGGGTGGCAATGAAGGGCTGCACGTTGAAATAGCGAATGAGAATCGCGGATGTCAGCCCAAAAGTCGACCCAATCAGCACCATGATGACCATGACGAGGTAGGGGTTGACTCCGGCGTTGGAGAGCATCACACCGGCAACACTGCTGATCGCAATAATGGCACCGACAGAGAGGTCAATTCCACCGGTCAGAATCACGAAAGTCAGGGCCACAGCGATGATCACCAAGTGCGTGTTGTTGATGAGCAGGTTGGAAATCGTATTGAACTGCAGGATTCTGCCGTAGGCGACTTCTCCATAGATGATCATGGCTACAAAAATCACCAGGGCCGCCATTGTGGGCAACTGGGTGAGGTGAGCCTGGATGTAGTCCGTGACCTTGGTGATGGAGCGCTGTACGGGGTTTGTCTCTTCAACGATTGGTGTCATGTCGCTCACGCTCATGAGGAGATCGCCTCCTTCGGAGTCAGTAGTGCGGGGAATCGACGTTGCCTAAAGAGATCACGGATGCGCTGCGACTGAAGCAAACACAGCACGATGATCACGATGGCTTTAAAGGCCGGCGTCGATGACGATGACACTCCAAGGAAGACCACGGTTTTGTCCAACGTAGAGATGAGGAGCGCACCGACGGCCGCGCCCGTGAGCGAGAACTTGCCCCCGGCGAGCGAGGTACCGCCGATGACTACGGCGAGGATGGCATCCAGCTCCAGCTGGTACCCCGTTCGTGAGATATCAACTGTCATGACGCTCGCTGTTGCGAAGATTCCGGCAATTCCGGCGAGAAGTCCGCTCGCCGAGTAGGCGGTCAGCAGCAGCGCTTTGCGGTTAAGGCCCGCAAGGCGGCTCGCTTTCGGGTCGATACCAATTGCTTCGATCATGAGCCCAAGCGCGCTTCGGCGCACGACGAATCCAACGATGATCGTGATGACAATTGCGAGAAGGAACACAACGGGTAGGCCGACAAGGAAACCGTTGGCAATCCAGCTGAACGAGTCGTTGTTCGCCGAGGTGTTTTGCCCCGAGGTGATGACTTTGGCCACTCCGCGACCAGCGAGCATCATCACAAGAGTAGAGATGAACGGTTGGAGCCCGACCACAGCGACCATGATTCCATTGATCGCACCGAGAGCAAGGCTCAGTGCAAGAGCGAGCACAATCGCGATAAGAGCATCGCCAAGAGTGCCAGACGCGTTTTTGAGGAACTCCATCGACACAGCCCCGGCGACACACATTATTGAGCCAACCGACAGGTCGATTCCACCCGTCGCAATGACCAAACACATTCCAACCGCAATCATCAGGATGGGCGCAGCTGCGCGAATGATGTCAACAAGGTTGCCAACAAGATTGCCGTTTTGCGGATTCACCGTAATTGCAAGATAGGTGGGATCTTTTGCCACGTTGATGGCGAGCAAGAGAATAGTCGCAACTACTCCCCAGAGGATTGGGCTGCGCAAGAGCACTACTGCGCGAGCTCGCAACCCTAGGTTGGCGGGCTTCATGCTGCACCTTCTTCGGCAATAATTCTGACGATGGTCTCGGCTGTGACTGACTCGTCGTTGTCGATGACCTCGATTTTTTTGTGATCTTTGAGCACAACAATGCGATCGCTGAGTCTGACAACTTCATCAAGTTCAGAGGAAATAAAGATCACGCTCACTCCCTCATTGGCGAGAGCGATGACTTTCTCTTGGATTTCTGCTTTAGCGCCGATATCGATTCCTCGGGTTGGCTCGTCCAAGATGAGCACTTGGGGGTTTGTCGCAAGCCAGCGGCCGAGCAGCACCTTCTGCTGATTTCCGCCAGAGAGATTTTTGATCGGCCGTTCCGCATCGGGCGGCCGTACATTGAGTTCGGTGACGTATTTAGCCACAATCTCGTCTTGCTCGCGCCGCGGAATGGGCCTCGCCCATCCGCGCTTTGCTTGAACAGCGAGCACAATGTTTTCGCGAATCGTCAGATCGGCGACAACTCCTTCATCTCTGCGGTTTTCACTCGAGAAGGCGATCTTGTGACCGAGCGCCACAGCTGGATTTGGGATGGATACTGCCGTGCCGTTGAGAGTGATCGTTCCCGTGTCTGGCCGGTCCGCTCCATACAACAACCGTGCGAGTTCAGTGCGGCCGGAGCCGAGAAGGCCTGCGAAACCGAGTACTTCACCGCGTCGCAATTCAATGTCGGTCGGCTCGATAGAGCCCTTGCGACCCAAACCGGTGGCTCGAAGCACTTCTTCGGTCGAGCGCTCGCCCTTGCCCGACTTTCTTTTTGAGTCAATAGATTTGAGGGTGTCCAGGTCCCGCCCAATCATCTTCGAGATGAGTTCTGCGCGATCTAGCTCTCTGGTGAAGTACTCCCCAACAAACGCACCGTTGCGGAGGACTGTAATGCGGTCGCTGATTGCGAACACTTGGTCGAGGAAGTGCGAGACAAAAAGAATCGCAACACCCTGGTCGCGAAGGCGACGGATAACCGTAAATAGGTTCTCGACTTCTTCTGAGTCAAGGCTCGATGTCGGTTCGTCAAGAATCAGGACTTTGGAGTTGGTGACCATGGCACGGCTAATGGCCACCAATTGCTGAACCGCAATTGAGAGGCTCGAGAGCGGAGCTTTGGTGTTCAAATGATCGAGGCCAAGTTTGGCCAGGGCGTCGACGGCTGCCTTGTGTGTTGCTCGCCAGTTGATGCCGAGCGGGCCCCGGATTTCGTGCCCGAGCATGACGTTCTCGCCGATTGTGAGGTTGCTGCACAGATTGACCTCTTGATAGACGGTCGATATTCCAGCGGCTTGAGCGTCGGCGGTGCCCGATAGTTTGCGGGTTTGACCGGCGATGGCGATTCGTCCGGAGTCAATCTTGTACACCCCGGTCAACGCCTTAATGAGCGTTGATTTGCCTGCACCATTCTCGCCCATGAGGGTGTGTACTTCGCCCTGAAAGAGTCTGAAGTCAACGTTGTCTAAGGCTTTGACACCTGGAAACTCAATTGAGATTTGGTTCATCTCAACGATCGGCAGTGATCCTGTCATTGTGTCCCACACTGGTTTGTTCGAGACCGTCACGGTCTCTGCTGTGAAGTGCGGGGCCCCCACCAGCGTGGGGACCCCGCGATTTCAAACGGCCGAGCGGTTCTGCTCGATGCCGGTATTGCTTAGAACTTGCGGTCGGGCAGAGCTGTTGTTGCAGCCTCTGGGGAGTCGAACGTCAAGCTCGGAACGATGATGTACGACTCAACACTCTCGCCCGCAAGAATCTTCGTGATGACGTCCTTTGCCGTCTCGCCGAACAGCGGGTTGTACTCAGCTACGAAACTCAAGCGAGCCTCAGAGAGAGCGGTAAGAGCATTCTTGGTGCCGTCGATCGTTGCAATCCAGACATCAGAACCGGGCGTGAGGCCAGCTTCTTCAACGGCAAGCGCCGCTCCAAGACCCATCTCATCGTTCTGTGCGAAAACAACCTGAATGTCGTTGTTGTTCGCCTTGAGGACGGTTTCGAAAACGCTCTTCGCCTCTTCGGTTGACCAGTTAGCGGTCTGCGCACCGATCTTGTTGAAATTGTCGTTGATGGCGTCATCCCAGCCCCTGTTGCGTTCGTTCACAACACCGACCCCGGCAGGGCCTTCGAGGGTGAAGTAGTTGGCGCCATCGGGGAATGCAGCGTTTGCCGCGTCTGCAACACCTTGAGCGACCACGAAGTTGTCGGGCGCAATGCGAGTGACGTACAAGCTCGTGTCGTCAGGCTCGATTCCGCGGTCGATCAGGATGACAGGAATCTCTGCCTCTTGAGCGCGCTTGAGCGAGTCTTCCCAACCGGAACCTTCGGTGGCCGAGAGCAGGATGACATCTACTCCTTCGTCAACGAATGACGTGAAGGAGTCGATCTGCGATTTCTGGTCGAGGTTGGTGGCTGGAGCGTACTTGAGCTCGTAGCCGGCCTCCTCGGTGAAGGTGTCCTGGATGTTGGCCTCGTTCGCCGCACGCCACGCGCCCTCTGGGCCGACAGCGACGAATCCGACTGTGATGAGCCCGTCGTCACTTGCGGGAGTGGAGCAGGCGGCCATGCTGATAGCAAGTGCACCCGCTGCGAGCAGCCCAGCTGCGCGTGCAATTCGGTTGTTGCTTTTCATTTGATCTCCTCATTGAGATCCGATTTCGCCGCAGCGATCAATCGGATGTGCCCACAGTTGGGCACTCTTGTGTGCTTACGCCGATGATGTTACCGGTAACATTTTTGCCGCACAACAGCCTCGAGGAAACTATTTTTTTGACCCACGTGCAGATTGCGATCGAGACACCACCTCGTTGCCACCGACGGCCCCGTTATGTTGTCACGGAAAACAATGCTCTGAACAGCATTAAAAATGCAAAGTTTGTGGGAGCGCTCTCACACATGTCGAAAATGCCAGCGCTTGCAATAGCGAATAATTTTTACGGAAAAAGATTATCTGCGCGGCGCGGCAGTTGACTGTCGGATGACCAATTCGGGCTTGATGAGGGCGCGATGCGGGCTCTCTTCGCCAGCAAGTTCTGCCAAAAGCATCTCGACACTTCGTCTGCCGAGGGCTTGGAAGTTCTGCCTGACTGTGCTCAACGGGGGCAAAAAATGGCGAGCATCTGCGAGGTCATCGAAACCGATGATGCTCACATCATCGGGCACCCTATAACCTCGCTCGGTGAGACCGTGAATGAGGCCGAGCGCCATTTGGTCGTTGGCCGCGAAGACCGCGGTAAAGTCCGGCAGCGACTCGAGCCGCATGGCAAAGTCGTAACCGAAGTCGGAAGTCCAGTCCCCGGCAACGATCGGTCGCATGGGAAAACCAGATGCCACCATTGCGTCAAACCAACCCCGCTCGCGCCCTCGGGCATCGAACCAGTCAAGGGGGCCAGCGAGGTGCAAAACATCTCTGTGCCCGAGGGCCAAAAGATGTTCAACAGCCAACGTGGCACCGAGGTGCTGATCAATCGAGGCGGTCAAGAAGCTCGGTTCGGTTTCTGCCTTAACGACGAGCGTCGGAAAGCCCTCGAGATGCTCCCGCAGCAAGTCCACAGATGACGCTCGAGGAGCAATGATGCACAGCGCATCGACACCTTGAGCCATGAGATGTTCGACAGCTTCGTGAGGGCTCGTAGACCGCGATTCGTCGACGGTAACGGCGCTTACCGAGTATCCGGTCTCCCGTGCAGCCTCTTCAATTCCACGGAGTACCGCGCTGGGGCCATAGGAACTTGGGCTATCAACAAGCACGCCGATGCGGTGCGATTTTTTGGTGGCGAGTGCGCGTGCCGCATTGTTTGGTCGGTATCCGACTTCGTCAATGACCCGAAGGACTTTCTCGCGAGTCGACAACCGAATACTCGGGTGGTTGTTGAGCACCCTCGACACAGTCTGATGAGAGACACCCGCTAGAGAAGCGACGTATCTCATGCTGATGGTCGGCTTTGAGTCTTCGGCTCCAAGCACCATATTCCTCACGACCTTCGTTTGACTACAGAACGCAGACTATAGGAACAGACGGCAACAGCCCCGTTCATCTCGAGAAGAACGGGGCTGTTGCGGGCTTTCGGCCTGGAGTTAGCGGCTACGACCAGCGCGGCGCTTGTTGAAGACGTCGAATGCGACCGCAAGCAAAAGCACGAGGCCCTTGACCGCTTGTTGCCACTCGATACCAATACCGAGGATCGACATACCGTTGTTGAGAACACCGATGATAAGACCACCGATGATCGCACCGCCGATGGTGCCAACACCACCCTGAACCGCAGCACCACCGATGAAGGCGGCGGAAATTGCTTCGAGCTCGAAACCGTCACCTGCCTTCGGTCCTGCAAGGTTCAAACGGGCCGTGAACACGAGGCCGGCAAGGGCGGCGAGTACACCCATGTTGACGAAGATAAAGAAGTCGACCTTTTTGGTCTTGACACCCGAGAGCTCTGCAGCGTGACGGTTTCCACCAATTGCGTAAATGTGGCGACCGAAGACACTGCGGTTCGTGACAATGCCGTAGACGAGCACGAGCACTGCGAGAACGATGAGCGTGATCGGGATGCCCTTGAAGCTTGCAAGTGCGTACGCGATCCACATGATTCCCGCGGAAACAAGTACGAGCTTTGCGATGAACCAGGCAGTCGGTTCAACTTCTTGGCCGTAACTCTGGCGCCCACGGCGAGTGCGCACTTGCTGCACAATGAGGCCGACGATCGCGATCGCGCCAATGAGGAGCGTGAACGGATCGAGCTCGAACTCCCCCAAAACATTGGTTAAGAAGCCGTTCCCGAGTGCGCGGTACTCGTCTGGGAATGAACCGATGTTGGAGTTTCCGAGAACAACGAGCGCGAGCCCGCGGAAGATCAACATGCCCGCGAGAGTGACGATGAAGGCAGGAATGCCCACATAGGCAATCCAGAATCCCTGCCAGGCTCCAACGAGAGCGCCGATGAGCAGCGAGACGATAATGGCGATCCACCATGGCAATTCCATCTTCACCGCAAGAACTCCGGAAACAGCACCGATGAATGCCGCAACCGAACCGACCGACAAGTCGATGTGGCCAGCGACGATCACCATGACCATTCCGATCGCCAGAATCAGGATGTACCCGTTCTGCACGATGAGGTTGGAGATGTTTTGTGGGCGCAGCAGAACCGAACTGCCGTCTTGGATGGTCAGAATCGAGAACAGCGCGACCACTGCAATGAGCGCGAGGAAGATTCCGTTTTTACCGAGATCGCTAATGATGGGCGAGAGGTAGGAAGCAAACCGCGAGGTCGCCCCACCCTGTGAAGGTTTTGTGGCTGTATCAGTCATGTGAGAAATGTCTCCTTGTGAGTGCCGAGCGCCCGGGGGCTAGCGGGGCTTTTCCATGGTCATAAGTTTGAGAAGGGATTCCGGGTCTGCCTTGTCAATCGGCAACTCTCCAGTGATGTGCCCCTCGGAGAGGGCGTAGATGCGGTCGCAAATACCGAGCAGCTCAGGAAGCTCAGAGGAGATCACGATAATCCCCTTGCCTTCAGCAGCAAGCCTGTTGATGATCGTGTAGATCTCATA
>Ga0070753_1000161_pt1 | contig 41694 bp, 35 predicted proteins | sample VirMetDEL_Aug_31_FD_77441 | JGI IMG/M metagenome (GOLD analysis project Ga0070753, IMG submission 77441) | Aqueous microbial communities from the Delaware River and Bay under freshwater to marine salinity gradient to study organic matter... | ecosystem: Environmental > Aquatic > Marine > Coastal... | reverse complement strand
TCCTTCGGGGATGGTATTTGAACTAGATACTAATCTTAATAACGGTGATTTTTTTAATGTAACGCATATAGGTTCTTCCAGGATGTACATAGACGGTGCAACTGGCAACGTAGGTATAGGTACTACTAATCCAGCAACCAACCTAATGGTATACGATACCGTATCAGAAGACCCAGCAGCTCCCGGTTCAGCCACTACAGGTATGTTTGCATTAAACTCAAGTGGACAAGCTACATTATCAATCGGTAAAAATTCAGGTAATACTTTCTGGATATCAAATGTAAATAGAGCATTTGCCGGACCGTATTACTATGACATAGCTTTAAACCCTTTAGGAGGCGACGTTGGTATTGGTACTACTAGTCCTAGTGAGAGGTTAGACGTAGACGGCAAGATAAGAGCAAGAAGTTGGTTCACAGGCGCTGATAATACAAATACATTGTACTCTTCAACAAGTACAGGAGTTTACTTGCAAGGTTCTTCATTTACAGGAGCTGGTAGTGTTATTTCTTTTAGACGAACAGATGGTAGCATTAAAGCTGTTGTAAATACTGAAACAGGCAACGTTGGTATTGGCACTACTAATCCTGGTTATAAGTTGGATGTCAATGGAGTTATTAATGTCTCTGACAATAATCCTATTCGTTCTGGAGACGAAATTATGATTAGAAGAACCGATTCTACTAATTTATTGAGAATTGGTAGTGGTGATGCTAGTGATGAAACTCAGTTTTACGCTGGTGGTGCAGAACGTGTTCGTATCACCTCAACTGGCAACGTAGGTATAGGTACAACGAGTCCGGGGGCTAAATTAGATGTGAATTCAGGCATATCTTCTTCATCTACAGATGTTATTAAGCTTTCTCAAGCTACCACAGGTGCTGTTAAGGCAGCTGCGTCATTAGGTATTTCTATTCAAAATAGCGGAGAAGCCACCAACGCAGCAGACCTCTGGTTTACCACAGCTAGTGGAGGATATACTACTGAGCGTATGCGTATCACCTCTGGCGGCAACGTCGGGATTGGGACTACTAATCCTAGTTCTAAATTAGAAATAAGAGCTACGGATGCTACTCACAAACTAATCTCTATTAATAGACCTAACAGTGATACTGCTGCGCTTTACATAGGTAACGATAGCGCTTCCCCGTCTAATGGTATTATATCATCAAACAATTCTGATTTAATATTTGGAAGAGACCAATCTAGTACGCTTACAGAGCATATGCGTATAAAGACAGATGGCAACGTAGGTATTGGGACGACTAATCCTGCAACTTGGAAACTAAGTGTAGACAGTAGTAACGCATACGCTGCGTCTTTTGATACTTCAAATAACGTAGGTGTAGTCATAAATGGAAACAATACTACAGCTTCTCAGATTATAGGATATTCAAATAGCGCTTCTACTTACAACGAACTACATCTCAGAACAAACTCTACAACTTCAGATGGATTATATATTGATTCAAGCGGCAATGTAGGTATAGGTACGACTAGTCCTGACCACAAATTAAGAGTTAACGGTGACGCGCGAATAGGTAATTTGCATATAAAAACAGCAGATTTTGGCACACAAGGTACAGGTAAAACTATTTATGCAGATGCAGCAGGAGGTGGAGTTTTAGGTTTTACATCTACAACTGCTTTTGATTTTTCAAACGGCATAACTTCAAGAATGCATATCACCTCAGCAGGCAACGTTGGTATCGGGACGACTAATCCAGGAGCTAAATTACACACAGTTAAAACAAGTTCTGGTGAAGGTTTGAGAGTAGATGGTGCAGGAAGCGGATTTGCTTTAATCGTTAACGGAGGCTCAAGCTACCAAACAATGATGAAAAACACCAGTATAGGTAATACCTATGCAAGTAGCGCTGCTCCTACTAATGGATTAATAGTCGAAGGCAACGTAGGTATTGGGACGACTAGTCCTGACTTCAAGTTAGATGTTGCTGGAGATATGGGTATAGATGGATATATCTACCACAATGGTGATGACTCCAGAATAGGTTTTGAAGGCAACGATGCAATCAGAATGTATACCGCAAATAGCGTTCGTTTGCAAATTAACTCTAATGGCAACGTCGGGATTGGAACTACTAACCCTGGTGATAAGTTAACAGTAAACGGAAATTTATTATTAAACATCGCAGGTGAAGGTTGGATAAAAGGATATGATGATTGGCATTCTATAAAATTTAGAGCAAGTGGTGCTAATGCAACAAATTATTACGAATATGGTGGTACATTAGCGGCAGGCTTAGGTCATAAGTTTTTTACTGGAGGAACAACTGGTCAAACCTTAAAATTACAAATTGCAGACGACGGGTCATACTTCAGCGGTAACGTGGGTATTGGTACAACTAATCCTACGTTTAAGTTGGATGTGAGTGGGACGGTTAGGGCTAGCACGTATCTAGTAACTCCATTAATATATAGCGGTGGCGGGAATGTTGTATTTGGAAACGTTGCTCAGTTTAATGACTTCGTCGGTATCGGGACAACTAGTCCAGAAAACAAACTACACGTCCAGCAATCAGCTTTGTACAATGGCACGCACACAACCCCAGGCATTAGAATAAAGTCAGACGGAGCAAGCGCAATTGGTAATTATCACGGAACAATAGCTTTATCTAGAGGAACAGGTTCTGTAGCTATTTCAGCAGTTCAAGAAGCTACTGATAGTGACGTTATGGGATTAGCTTTCTTTACGCATCCATCATCTACTGGAAGTGATGCTGCTGTAGAGAAAATGAGAATTGACCACGACGGCAATGTAGGAATTGGGACGACTAGTCCTGGTGATAAATTAGACATATCATCAACAACTGGTCCTCAAATAAGATTAACAAGAAACGCTGGAACAGAGTACTCAACACTGTACTCAGATAGTGCCGGTGGACTAGTAATCTCCTCGTACAGCGGTGGCTCAAGTAATTATCAAGTTTTCCGTATAAACTCAAGTGAGAAATTAAGGATAATTAATAACGGCAACGTAGGAATCGGAACTACTAGTCCTGCTGCAGGGCTCCAAGTAGCAAAAGGTGGAACTACAATTCCATCTGCTGGCTCTTCTACAGCTTCTGCTGTTTTTGGTAACAGTACTTCTGATGATAACTATGGAGTTGCAATTGGTGCTAACTCTTCAGGTATTGGATATATAAGTTCACAAAGAACAGACGGAAATGCTACAACATATAATTTAGCAATACAACCAAATGGTGGCAACGTAGGAATCGGGACGACTAGTCCTGGTAAGAAACTAGAAGTTGTATCAGACACAACGTATGATGGTATACAAATAAAAGGGTCATCTATTCCAACGCTTGGAATAATAGATACAACTAATAACGCTAAATTTGTTGCTTACGTTAGAGATTCTGATGCTACTATAGGTATGGAAACAAACCATCCATTAACTATAAATACTAATAATACAGAACGTATGCGTATCACCTCTGCAGGTAACGTAGGGATTGGTACTACTAGTCCACAGCAGGAATTACATGTTGTAGGATATACGAGGACTACAACATTAGAAGCTAATGGATTAACTGGTAGTATAAACCTAGGTTATGGTGCTAATTTTAAAGGAGGTTTATTTAATGACCAATACCTAACAGGAAACCCAGCTAACTCTATAGATGATTTAGTTACTTACGCACCATATAGATATCACATAACAGTAGGCTCAGATGTTGAAAACAAAGTAATAACAGTAGATAGTAGTAACAACGTAGATATACATGGAAACATTTACGTTGAAGGGTCAACTAGACTAGATTCAGGAGGTGGTCAGCAACCTGGTATTTTACCAAATCAAACACCTGCAGATGCAATAGTAAGAATTGGTGGAGCACCAGAAATATATTTATCAGAACCTGACGAATGGTTGACAATTAATATAGGTGGAACAGATTATGTAATACCAGCATACTTACCATAATGATAAAACTAACACCCGAACTAAGAAAAAAAATTGAAGCTAAAGGTAAAAAAATAATACCTATAACTTTGCAAGAACTTAATAAAGCTAAAAAAATAAAAAAGAAAAATTATGACAAATTATGATTGGAACTGTAAAACAGTAGACGCTTATCCACAAGATGGAGATTACACAGATGTAGTGTACAATGTACATTGGATTGTAACAGGAACTTCAGATTCTGAAGGTGTTACTTATTCAGCTACTAGTATTGGTACGCAAGTATTAGATACTAGTGGTATAACAGATTTTATTCCTTTTGATGAACTAACTAACGAGCAAGCAGTAAGTTGGACTAAATCAGCAATGGGTCAGGAGCAAGTAGATAGTATTCAAGCTGGTATTCAGTCTGAAATAGACAATCTAATTAATCCTACAAGTGTTACTTTGACTATAGGAGAGTCTGAGTAATTTTATTATATTTGTAGTAAAATTATAATCAAATGGAAAAATTAACGCAAGAAGAATTATCTAATTTACAAAAAGTAGTTCAAGAATTTAATCAAGCAAAAATGCAACTAGGAGAAACTGTGATTGCACAGGAAAATCTTTTAGAAAGTGTAAAACAAATTAAACTAGCTTACTCTGACATAGAGAAAAGTTTAATGGAAACTTACGGAACAGATGCTTTGATTAACATCGAAACAGGAGAAATTTCTAAAGAAGAAAAAAAAGAAGAATAAACTATGGCACAGATAAGTACTTACTCATCAATACAGACTCCAACATTAGACGATAAGTTAATTGGAACTGATATTGAAAATGAAAATTTAACTAAAAATTTTACTATATCAAGTATTTTATCTTTAAAAGCTATTAGTTTTACTTCGGTATTATCTTCAGTAGATAACACAAATCAAGAGCCAAGCGGCTTAGATTCCCCATTACAGGTAACATTTGGAGCTGCTCAAGGAGCAGCTTCTGACCCTGTTATGTTAGATGCACTTGGTAACATTACATTTAACCAAGCAGGACTTTACTTGTTTAATGGGTATGGAAATTTTGAAAGACAAGGCTCTTCAGGTGGGGTTGCTGTAACTTTATTTAGAGCATTACTTAATGGTGTTCAAACAGGACCTACTAAGGGTGTTGAGCTTTCAGGTACAGGTATTATGTTTCCTTATGAATTAACTTTACCTATACAAGTTAGTGCAGGAGATGTTCTTACTTGGGAAATTATGAGAGATAGTTCAGGCGTAAATGCAGGAGGATTATATATTCACACAAATAGTGGACCTTGGTCTAACGTGCCATCTTCTGATATTAGAATATATAAGCTAGGTTAATGAGTATTATCAGGAAAATATCTATTGGTCCTGATTATAAATCCGGAGCTATGCATTATATAACAGGTCAATCTGTTCTCAATAATACACACACTATACATTTAATTAAATTTAATAAAGAAAAAAAATCAATAGAGATATGGATACAGTCCGGGCAAGAGATATTTGTTTGGAAGGAGTTTAATGAAACCGTACCTATATCTATTGAATACAATATAAACTTTTAATGAAATCACCGTTTTACTTTATAGTAAAGCCATTAAAAGGAAGACGATACGACAACACAAAAGAGATAGCAGGGCTAGAACTTGTCGTTAGTACATCAGAAGAAGACCATAAGTTTTCAAATAGATATGCTGAGGTTGTCGAGCTTCCAATAGGCTATACAGGAAGAGTTAAGGTAGGAGATACTTTACTCGTACATCACAACGTATTTAAGTTTTATAATGATATGAAAGGTAGGCAAAGGAGTGGGCGTAGCTTTTTTAAAGATGACCTATTTTTTGTAGACAGCGAACAGTTCTTTATGTATAAGAACGAAAATGGTTGGAATGCATACGATAGATATTGTTTTGTAGAGCCTATTAAAAAGGAAGATTCTGTTATATATAAAAATAGTATTGAAGAGCCACTTATAGGTATAATGAAATACCCTAACGAGTATCTTACTTCTATGGGAATAAAACCCGGAGATAGAGTAAGTTTTACTCCTGAGAGTGAGTATGAGTTTACGGTTGATGATGAAAAACTTTATAGGGTGTATGACCATCAAATAACAATGAGCTTATGAACGTAAAGGAAACAAAGAAAAAAATTATAGAAGCAGGTCACAGGGCTGTTGAGCAATTAATAAAGGTTGCTAAAGAAGATATAATAAAGCACGACCCGGAAGATGACTTGGCTGCTGATAAATTAAAGAACGCAGCAGCTACAAAGAAGTTAGCAATATTTGATGCGTTTGAGATATTAAATAGAATAGAACTTGAAAGGGAAGCATTAGAGTCTGCTGAGAAAGGTAAAAGTAAAATAGATACAAAACAAGGATTTGCAGAACGAAGGTCAAAATAACTTATACGTCACATTAGAAGATTACGTTCCAAGTAATGTCTTAAAAAATAAGAACAAGGCAAAAACGTGGAAGTATGGCTATGACGAAAAGTATGATATGGTTATCATATCTAAGACCGGTGAGATAGGTGAGATAGTATCCGTGCAAGGATTGCCTATAGCATTGCCACTAGTACCAAAAAAAGTATATAAAAGAAGTGGTAAAAAAGAAGAGCAGTATTGGGAGAGAGAAGAGTTGCCAAAAGACTTACAAAAAATTCAATCTATATTTCAATGGAACGATAAGCCGTCTGAGTTTAAAGACAGGTGGGTAGATTATATTGAATCTGAGTTTGATTCAAGAGAGTACGGACATTGGTTTATGAACAATGGCGTACCTACATATATAACAGGTGCACATTATATGTATCTGCAGTGGACATCTATTGATGTTGGGTATCCGGACTATCGTGAAGCAAATCGTATACTGTATATATTTTGGGAGGCTTGTAAGGCTGACAAAAGAAGTTTCGGTATGACATACCTTAAGATTAGACGTTCAGGTTTTTCATTTATGTCATCATCCGAGTGCGTTAATACAGGAACACTCGCAAAAGATGCTAGAGTTGGTATATTATCTAAAACAGGTTCTGATGCTAAGAAGATGTTTACTGATAAGGTTGTACCTATAAATAGTAGATTACCATTTTTCTTCAAGCCTATTATGGATGGTATGGATAAACCGAAAACGGAGCTTGCGTTTCGTATACCTGCTGCCAAGATTACAAAGAAGAATATGTACGACACAAATGACGATGAGTTGTTTGGGTTGGATACTACAATAGATTGGAAGAACACGGATGATAACAGCTATGATGGTGAGAAGTTATTATTATTAGTACACGATGAAAGTGGTAAGTGGATAAAGCCAAATAATATTTTAAATAATTGGCGAGTAACTAAAACGTGTTTACGATTAGGTAGTAAGATTATAGGTAAGTGCATGATGGGTTCTACATCCAACGCACTTAACAAGGGTGGTGATAATTTTAAGAAGTTATACAACGATTCTAATGTACTAAACCGTAACTCAAATGGTCAAACCAAAAGCGGTATGTATTCACTTTTCATTCCAATGGAATGGAATATGGAAGGATTTATAGATAGATTTGGAATGCCTGTTTTTAGAAAGCCTATTAAACCTGTATTGGGGGTAGATAATGAAATGATATCTCAGGGTGCTGTAGACTATTGGGAGAATGAAGTATCGTCATTAAAGAACGATGCAGATGCACTCAATGAATTTTATCGTCAGTTCCCACGAACAGAATCACACGCATTTAGGGATGAAAGCAAGCAGTCTATATTTAATCTAACTAAGATATATCAGCAGATAGATTATAACGATGCATTAATAAAAGAGCATCATATAACAAGAGGCAGCTTCCATTGGAAGAATGGTGTTAAGGACAGTGAGGTTGTATTTAGTCCTGATAAGCGTGGTAGGTTTAATGTAAGTTGGACACCTAATAAGAACTTGCAGAATAGGGTGATTGACAGGAATGGAACTAAGTATCCCGGCAATGACCACATAGGTGCATTTGGTTGTGACTCGTATGATATTTCAGGTACTGTAGGTGGAGGAGGCTCTAATGGTGCATTACACGGAGTAACAATGTTCAATATGGATGAAGCACCAAGTAATGAGTTTTTTTTAGAATATGTAGCTAGACCACAAACAGCAGAGATATTCTTTGAAGAGGTGTTAATGGCTTGCGTTTTTTATGGTATGCCAATACTTATAGAGAACAACAAACCACGACTCCTGTATCATTTTAAAAATAGAGGATATAGAGGATTCTGTATGAATAGACCTGATAAGTCATACAATAAGTTATCAAAAACAGAACGTGAACTTGGAGGCATACCTAATAGTAGCGAGGATGTTAAGCAAGCACACGCAGCAGCTATTGAGTCATATATAGAGAAGTATGTAGGGTTTGATGTAGAAGGTACATATAGAGATTCAGAAGATATAGGCTCTATGCCGTTTACTAGAACACTTGAGGATTGGGCTAAGTTTGATATAACAAATAGAACTAAGTTTGATGCTTCGATAAGTTCAGGGCTAGCTATAATGGCTACACAGAAGCATCTATATGTAGCAGAGAAAAAACAATCAAAAATAAAGATTAACTTTGCAAAGTATAGCAATAAAGGAAATATTAGCGAAATTATTAGATGAACGATGTTAAAATAAACATATCATCTACAGGATTCCCTAGTCAATTTGTATCAGATGCTGAGAAAGCTACTGATGAATTTGGTTTACAGATTGGACAAGCAATTCAATATGAATGGTTCAAGAAGGACGGGAGACAATGTAGATTTTACAGCCAATGGGGAGAATTTCACAGATTAAGACTATATGCAAGAGGAGAGCAATCTGTAGGAAAATATAAAAATGAGTTAGCCGTAGATGGTGACTTATCATACTTAAACCTAGATTGGACACCTGTTCCTATACTACCTAAGTTTGTTGATATTGTTGTCAATGGAATGTCTGATAGATTATTTAAAGTAAAGGCATATTCTCAAGATGCTTTATCTCAATCTAAAAGAAGCAAGTTTCAAGAAATGATTGAAGGGCAAATGATTGCAAAACCATTCCTTCAAAAAATACAAGACAATACAGGAGTAAATCCGTTTACTGTAGATTCAGAAGAGCTACCTGAAACAGATGAAGAATTAGCATTATATATGCAGCTTAAGTATAAGCCTGCAATTGAGATAGCAGAAGAGACTGCTATTGATACAATGTTTGATGAAAACCACTACCAAGATATTCGTAAAAGAATTGACTATGACTTAACTGTATTAGGTATGGGTGTAGCTAAAACAGAGTTTTTGCCGGGGTCAGGCGTAAAGGTTGAATATGTAGACCCTGCTAACATTGTTTATAGTTACACCGAAGACCCTAACTTCAAAGATTGTTTTTATTGGGGTGAGATAAAAACAGTACCTATTATTGAGCTAAAGAAAATAGACCCTACCTTAACTAATTCAGATTTAGAAGAGATATCTAAGTATGGGCAGTCTTGGTATGATTACTATAATGTAGCTCAGTATTATGATAACGATATATTTTATAGAGACACGACTACTCTAATGTACTTTAATTATAAGACAACTAAAAAGATTGTATATAAGAAAAAGATTAAAGATAGTGGAGCTATATCAATGGTAGAAAAGGATGACCAATTTAATCCACCTGAAGAGATGATGGAGGAAGGGTCATTTGAAAAAGTAGAGAAAACTATTGATGTGTGGTATAATGGTGTTATGGTTATGGGAACTAACATAATGCTTAAATGGGAGATGGCTGAGAATATGGTAAGACCAAAGTCTGCTACACAGCACGCACTTCCTAACTACGTTGCTGTTGCACCAAGAATGTATAAAGGTGTTATAGAGTCTTTAGTTAGACGTATGATACCATTTGCTGACTTGATTCAGATTACTCATTTAAAACTACAGCAAGTTATTGCTAAAGTTGTACCTGACGGTGTATTTATTGATGCTGATGGTTTAAATGAGGTAGACTTAGGTACAGGAGCAGCATACAATCCTGAAGATGCATTAAGGCTATATTTCCAAACAGGTAGTGTTATTGGTAGAAGCTATACAGGCGATGGTGAATTTAACAACGCAAGAGTGCCAATACAGCAACTAACATCAAACTCGGGTGCATCTAAAACACAAATGCTTATAGGTAACTATAATCATTATCTAAATCAAATCAGAAATGTAACGGGTCTTAATGAAGCTAGAGATGGAAGTATGCCTGACCCTGATTCATTAGTTGGTTTACAAAAACTAGCAGCAGCTAATTCAAATACAGCGACTAGACATATTTTAGATGGAAGTCTTTATATGTATAGGTCACTAGCTGAAAGTTTATCTTACAGGGTAAGTGATGTTTTACAGTATGCTGATTTTAAAGATGAGTTTATTAACAAGATAGGTAAATATAATGTATCTATTTTAGATGATATAAATGACTTGTATTTATATGACTTTGGAATATTTATTGAAGTATCTCCTGATGAGGAGCAGAAATCAATGCTTGAGCAGAATATTCAGATGGCGTTATCTAAAGGAGATATTAATCTTGAAGATGCAATTGATATTCGTGAGATAAGAAACATTAAATTAGCTAATCAGTTATTAAAAGTTAAGCGTAAAGCTAAGCAAGAGAGAGAAGAAAAAATGGCTATGCAAGCTCAGGCTATGCAGGCACAGCAACAGATGCAATCTCAGCAAATGGCTGCTCAAACATCTATGCAGAAAATGCAAGCAGAAGCTCAAGCTAAGATGCAACTTAAACAAGCAGAAATAGCATTTGAGATAGAGAAGATGAAGAATGAAGCTATTCTTAAAGAAAGACTAATGGATAAAGAGTTTAGTCTTAATATGCAGCTTAGAGGTATGGAAGCTAATCAACTTCAAGGCAGAGAAGACCAAAGAGAAAAAGCTAAATCGGAAAGAATTAGCCAACAAAATTCTGAGCAATCAAAACTAATAAATCAAAGAAAGAATAATTTACCACCTATGAACTTTGAATCTAACGAGGATAGTTTAGATGGATTTGACCTAGCTGAGTTTGAACCTAGGTAAAAAACATAATTATTTTTTGTTTAATTTTGCATAAAATCAAATCAAATGGAAATTAAAGTAAAAGAAGTAGGTGTTGTTGAAGAAAAGTCTGTACAACAAGTTGAACAGGAGTTACTCGAAAAGCACGAAGAAAAGTTAAATGAAGAGGTTGGAACTGACGTGGAAGGAGTGGCAGAAAGCAATGAAACCACAGAGCCCACACAGGAACAAGAAAGTGTACAGTCGGAAGACCAAACACAAGAAGATACAGCTCAACCCTCAGAGCTAAACGAGGAAAGTGTTCTTTCATTTATTAAGAATAAGTACGGAAGAGAAATTAATTCTCTTGATGAGCTTACAGCAGCTAAGGAATCTGAAGAGATGCCTGAAGATGTTGCAGCTTATTACAAGTACAAAAAAGAGACAGGGAGAGGAATTGATGACTATGTTAGATTAAACAAAGACTTCAATGAATTAAACCCTGATACATTGCTACGAGAATATCTTAGTGCAACAGAAGAAGGTCTAGACTCCGAAGACATTGATATGTTAATGGAGGACTACTCATATGATGAGGATGTAGATGATGAAGCAGACATTAAGAAAATCAAAATAGCAAGAAAAAAGACTATTGCTAAAGCCAAAAAGTATTTCAATGAGCAGAAGGAAAAGTACAGAGTTCCCCTTGAGTCAAGTGGGAGTTCTATTTCTGAAAGTGATGCGAAAGACCTTGAGGCATATAAACAATATATAGAGTCATCAAAGACTTACGAAGAAGAGTTACAAAGAAAGCGTGATTGGTTTTATAAGAAAACTGATAACGTATTCGGAAGTGAGTTCAAAGGTTTTGAGTTCACGCTTGACGATAAAAAGGTAACTTATTCTCCGGGTGACGCTACTGAACTAAAGAAAGCTCAATCTGACCCAAATAACTTTATAGGAAAGTTTTTGAATGAAGATGGACTTATTGAAGATGCAGTAGGATACCATAAGGCTTTGTCTATTGCAATGAATCCTGACAAGTTTGCCAAGTTCTTTTACGAACAAGGTAAAGCAGAGGCAACTGACGATGTGATGCGTAAGACGAAAAACATTAATATGTCTGAACGCAAAGCACCTGAAGTAACTTCTAAAGGAGGGGTTCAAATCAAATCTCTAAGCAACGACTCGGGAAGAGGTTTAAAAATTAGAAGTAAAAAATAAGTTTAAAAAATTAAAAAAGAAAAATTATGGCAGGAAGTGTCCAAACAACCCCCGGGTTTGATTTGCAGCCAAGTGCACAGCAAGTCCCACTCGCAACAAATTATATTACCAACTTTGATTTCTTGAATCAGTATCTACCTGATACTTATGAGAAAGAATTTGAGAGATATGGTAATCGTACAATCTCCTCATTCCTTAGAATGGTAGGAGCAGAAATGCCTTCTAACTCTGACCTTATCAAATGGGCTGAGCAAGGAAGACTTCACACTAAGTATGTAAACTGTACTGCAGCAGCTACTTATACGCCACCAGCAGCAGTAGCTTATGTAGATACAGCTACATTTACTATTAACGATACATTAGTTCCTAACCGTGCTACTACTATCGGTACAGCAGGTCAAATTGCTATTCGAAAGGGTCAAACTATTATGGTTAGCTCTAAAACAGTTGCAGGTGGTGTAGCTACTACTAACAAAGCTATTGTAACAGCAGTTGGTACGGCTGATAATTTAGCAGCAGATGATGAAATTAGTGTAGCGTTTTACGATGCACAAGGTTTTGCTAATGGTGATGCAACTAACGTTTTTGAAATATTCGTTTACGGTTCTGAATTTAAAAAAGGAACTAACGGAATGGAAGGTTCTTTAGAAGCTGATGATGAGATTTTTGAAACATCTCCAATTATCCTTAAAGATAAGTATGCAGTATCAGGTTCTGATATGGCTCAAATCGGATGGGTAGAAGTAACTACTGAAAATGGTGCTACAGGATACCTATGGTATATGAAATCAGAGCACGAAACTCGTTTACGTTTTGATGATTACTTAGAAACAGCAATGATTGAAGCTGAGCCAGCAGCAACAGGTTCAGGTGCGGTTGCAGCAGGTTTTAAAGGTTCTGAAGGTATTTTCTACACAGTAGAAAACCGAGGAAACGTATGGTCAGGAGGTAATCCTAGTGATTTAGGTTCTTTTGATGATATTATTAGACGACTAGATAAGCAAGGTTCTATCGAAGAGAATGTTATTTTCTTGAATAGAAATTTTGGTTTTGATATTGACGATATGTTAGCAGCTCAAAACTCTTACGGTTCTCCAGGTGGTACGTCTTACGGACTATTTGACAACGATAAGGATATGGCTCTTAACTTAGGTTTCACAGGATTCCGTAGAGGTTATGATTTCTACAAGACTGATTGGAAATACTTAAACGACCCAACTATGCGTGGTGGTCTTACGGGAGGTGAAGTTGTAAATGGATTATTAGTACCAGCAGGTTCTACTACTGTTTATGACCAAGTTCTTGGAAAGAATGCTAAGCGACCTTTCTTGCACGTTCGTTACAGAGCTTCAGAAACTGAAGATAGACGTTACAAAACGTGGATTACAGGTTCAGCAGGTGGTGCAATGACTAGCGACCTTGATGCAATGGAAGTACACTTCCTTTCTGAAAGAGCTGTATGTACTATGGGTGCAAACAACTTCTTTATCTTTAAAGACTAGGAGTAACCAATATTACAAGGGGTGTGAAATATCACCCCTTTTTTAAAAAAAATTATAAATTAAATCAAATGAAAAATAAAAAAATAGCTGTAGCTAAAACCTACAGATTAACATCAGAAAGAGCTCCCTTATCGTTTATGATACCAACGAAAAGTTCTAGGAGCTATTCATTACTTTACTTCGATGAAGAAAGAAATGAGAACAGACCACTTAGATATGCTAGAAACCAAAAGTCTCCATTTGAAGATGAGCAAGATGGCAATGTAATTTTAGAGCCAATTGTTTTTGAAGATGGTATGCTTTACGTTCCTAAAAATAACCCTGTACTACAAGAATTTTTACATTATCATCCTATGAATGGAAGTAAATTTGTAGAAATAGATGAAGCTAAGGATGCAGAAGAAGAGGTTGAAATTTTAAATCTTGAGGTTGATGCACTTGTTGAGGCAAGTAAATTGTCTATTGAGCAGATTGAATCATTATCTCGTGTATTGTTTGGTAAAGATACGTCTAAGACATCTACTGCTGAATTAAAAAGAGATATGTTGATTTTTGCTAAAAGTAATCCAAGTGATTTCTTAGATGCTATTAATGACCCAACAGTAAAGGTTCAAGGTATAGTTCAATTATTCTTTGATAAAGGGTTGTTGACTTTTAGAAAAAACAAAAAGGAAATATGGTTTAATACACCATCTAACAAAACAAGAATGCTTGTTGTTCCATTTAATGAAGACCCATTGTATTTAGCAACATCATACTTGCAGAGTGATGAAGGAATTGACTCACTAAAAATGCTTGAGAATCTTATAGAAGGATAGCGAGCATATATAGTATATATTACAAGAGTCCGATTTTCCATCGGACTCTTTTTTTTTGTTATCTTTGTACAAAAGTTTATTATGATAAACTCAGTAAGAAATACAGTCTTTTCGGTTCTTAACAAGAACAACTATGGGTATATATCCCCACAGGATTTTAATCTGTTTGCTAAACAAGCACAGCTAGAAATCTTCGAGAATTACTTTAGTAATTACAACACAGCAATAAATAAAGAAAACGCTAGAATATCAGGGTCTGAGTATGCTGATATAACAAAAGGGATTGAGGAATCTATAGACACGTTTTCAGTAATAAAAAACTTTGACCAAAAGAATTATAATAAATACTTTACACCTTCTCAAACAACAACAGGAGATGATTACTATTTATTAAATAAGGTATTGGCATATACTACTTTTAGAGTTAGCGGTGAGAGTGACGCATCAGGTAATAATCAATTAATTGATTCTACTGCAAGCTTTACAACGACAGTTAACGTTGGAGATATAGTAGTAAATATAGCGACACTTGATAAGGCAGAGATATTAGCAATAGTTAGTGACACTGAGCTTACTTTAGATGAGAATATATTTACTCCTTCAGGTGATGACTATTCTATATTTAAAGATGAGAGCTATGAAGCAGAAAAGGTAACTAACAGTAAGATTAGTATGCTAGCTAATTCACTGCTTACAGCACCTACTAAAACGTTTCCAGCATATTCTTTAAATAGTGATTCAATAACAGTATTGCCGAAAACAATAAACAATCCAGGTCAGATATTTAGTCAGTATATTAGATATCCAAAAGACCCTAAGTGGACATACAGTACACTTGCAAGTGGAGAGCCTGTATTTGACCAATCGCAATCGGATTATCAAGACTTTGAGCTGCCAATTGATGATGAGGTAAACTTAGTAACTAAGATACTTCAATACTCAGGTATGCAGATAAGAGAAGCTCAGGTAGTTCAGTTTGCTAATTTAGAAGAACAAAAAGATAATCAACAATAATGGCATATATATCAGAATATCAATATTATGAAAATGGAGGAGTTGACCCTAAGGATGCAAATTGGGGTTCGTACCAGTATGTCAGCTTGTATGATATAGTCAACAACTTTATGTTGATGTACAATGGAAACCATTCACTTGTAAATAACGAGGAGAGGTTTAAAATATTATTTCACGCAAAGAGAGCAATACAAGAACTTAATTACGATGCGTTTAAAGAAGTTAAAATACTAGAGTTATCTGTAACTGACAACTTAAGATTTGTTTTGCCTTCTGACTATGTAAATTGGATTAGAGTAAATATATATAAAAATGGTTTATTAAGACCATTAACTGAGAATATTCAGACTAATTATTCGAATGCATATCTTCAAGATAATGAAGGTAATATTTTATTTGATGTAGATGGTAATATACTTAGACCTCAATTTTCAACTATAGACTTTGATAGAATTAAAAAGAAAAAGAAAAGCATATACTTAAATCAAGGAAGCCAGTTTGATGGTATGGAAGGATATCTTTACGAAGGGAATTGGTATTTTGATTATGGCATTGGTGCTAGATATGGTTTAAATACAGAAACAGCAAATGCAAATCCTACATTTAAGATAGATAAAAGCTCGGGTGTCATAAACTTTAGTTCAGGTATGAGTGGAGAGCTTTGTATACTTGAATATGTATCTGATGGTATGGAAGGCGGTGATGATTCTAAGATTAGTGTAAATAAATTATTTGAAGATTATGTGTATGCATATATCGAGTACGCAATATTAAATAGTAAACTTAATGTGCAAGAGTACGTTGTACGAAGAGCACAGAAGAGAAAAACAGCTTTATTGAGAAACGCTAAGATAAGAATAAGTAACATCCATCCCGGAAGATTATTAATGAATCTAAGAGGTCAAGATAAGTGGATAAAATAATATGGCGAATATTACAAGAAACTTTATAAAAGGCAGAATGAATAAGTCGGTTGATGAGCGACTTATACCTGATGGTGAATATGTAGATGCGGTTAATGTTCGTATGGGCTCTACTGAAAACTCTGAGATTGGTGTAATAGAAAACACTAAAGGTAATACAGCATTAACCAAATTATCATTTAATGGAACAGATTTAAGTACATCCGCTAGATGTATTGGTGCATATGAAGATGGAGCTAATGAAACAATATATTGGTTTATTCACGATAGTAACTTTCCTATATCTGCAGGAGCACCAAACGGCAAGATAGACTTAATAGTATCGTATAATGTAAAAGATGGTATAATTAATTATCACGTTATTAGTGTCGGTCAATCTTCTTCTATAGACACAACATTAAACTTTGACCCTAAATATTTAATAACAGGTATAGACTTAGTAGAAAACTTATTATTCTTTACAGATAATAAAAATGCTCCTAGATTTATAAATATAAACAGTGCATATCCTGAACCTAATTCATCAGGTGTAGATTACAACGGCAATTCAGATTTACTAGCTGAAAGATTATTAGTTATAAAAAGACCGCCAATATATGCACCTACTATTGAGATGCAAGAAATACCTTTGGCAGAAGATAATTATTTAGAAGATAGATTTATATGTTTTGCATACAGGTATAGATATGCAGATGGTGAATACTCTGCAACATCACCATTTTCAGACCCTTCATTTTTTCCTAAACCTTTTCAATTTAGTGCAAACAGTTTGCTTAATGAAGGAATGATAAATTCATTTAATTCGGTAAATGTATCTTATAATACAGGAGGACCTTTAGTGGAAAGTATTGAGTTGTTATTTAAAGAGGCTCAGAACAGCATAATAAAAGTTATAGATAAATTTAATAAAAAAGATAGAGGATTTGCAAATGATGATACTCAAACTTATACATTTACAAATAGCAACATATTCACAATACTTCCTGACTCTGAGATACTGAGACTATATGATAACGTGCCACGTTTTGCTTTAGCTCAAACAATAATGGGCAATAGACTTGTATATGGTAATTATATAGATGGGTATAATTTAGAAAGAAATGGTATTAAAACACAAATAGAATATACGGTTGATTTAATTAGTGAAAGTATTTCTATTGAATCAATAGAGGGTTCGTCTTCTTCTGTTCAATATGATATACCATCAAGAGGGATTGGTCCAATTGTTTTACAATCGGGAGCACAATTTGATTTTTCAAATTTTTCGGGTAAATTAAAAAAAGGGTCTGTTTTAGAATTTCAAGTAACATTTGAAAACGATAGCTTTGCCCCATCTTCAAATCCTCAGCCTACAATAGAAACAGGTTCTTTGGATATTAATTTTTCAATTACATTAACGTCTGATTATACTTCTACTCAATTTGTATCTGAATTTGCAAGAAGTAATGAATTTATAAACAAAGTAGGAAACATTTCGCCTAAAAATATTAAACCTGTACATGCTCCTGCGCCACCTACTTCCTGTGATGGAATAACATTTACTGATGAATTTAATTGTGTTATACCAAATAATTTAGATTCTCCATTAACTACTAGTGGCTCTGTTAAAAAATGGGGTAGTGCAATTAGTGGTGCATCTCTTGTTGGTAATACAGCATACAATAATAACGAACCCATAAGAATAGTATCTTCTTCTTTTAATAACATATTAGAATTAGAATTACCATATATGAGGTTTGTAAATGACCTAAATAATGGACTTGATACAACAGAAGATATATATGAATTTTACACAGTGACTTCTTGTTCGGTTACATTAACTTCTAGAGATTCTTTAAAAAGCCTTCATAGTAATAGAGGATATGAAACAGGTATAGTTTATATGGACGATTATGGTCGTTCAAGTACAGCACTTGTTAGTAATAATAATTCTCTTCACGTTCCTTGTAGTGCATCTTCTTCTGTTAATAAAATACAAGTAACTATACCTCCAAGGCAAATTGCACCTGAGTGGGCTACTAATTACAAGTTTGTAATAAAACCTGATGAAGAAAATTACGATACTATATATAGTAATATATACTATAGAACTACTGATGCTAATTACGCATATTTTCTTTTAGAAGGAGAAAGCACTAAAAAAGTAGAAGAAGGAGATAGGCTTATAGTTAAAAAAGATTCAGGAGGAGTTACAGGTGATTGTGTGTATGTTACTGTTTTAGAAAAAAATACATATGGCACAGGAGATATAGAAGCAGATAGTCTTGCAGGTACTTATATGAAAGTGGGTACAAATGAGATAAATATTACAGAGCAAGAAAATGCTACTATATTATATGGATTACAAAGAGGAGAGCATAAAAATAGTACCGAATATGGAGGAGTTCAGGCGTACACTAATCCTAATGTAACTAATAATCCCGGAGATTACCCTTTTGTAAAATACCCAATGTCTGTTGAAGACAGTTCGGGTAATTTTATTGATTATGATATGCCATTAGGTTCTAGAGTTGCTGTAAATTTAAACTTTTACAGAAACGGAACAATTTTTAATTGCGACGAAATAACTATGTCTTTATCTGTTTTTATGACAGCTAGTAAAGATTATAATAATATGTGGGATTTTCTTAATGGTGAGAATTTTCAAGGAGAGTTAGATAATGCTATTTTTAGTAATCCAAATGATAAAAATATTTTTTACGACCAAAGAGTTCAAAATACAGGAACTATAAATCCTCAAGTTTTAAATCCAATTAAAACAGGATTATCTCAAAACATATTTTGGTGGTATGACGGAAATGGAACTACTGAGCCAAGTTATTTAATAATGGTTGGTACAAGAAGTTGTAGCAATACTCAAAACGGAAGAGCTGTTGCTATTTCTACTTTTGACGTTTATAGAGCTGATGGTGTTGCAATATTTGAGACTCAACCACAAGATGCACTTCCTGATGTTTGGTTTGAATCTGCTAAAACATATAATATTACTACAGATGGATTTCATTTATCGGGCACTAATCCTAATGACCAAGACCAAACAGCATCTCTTCCTGCGATAGTTGAAACAGATTTTTTTAATTGTTATTCATTTGGTAACGGAGCTGAAAGTTATAAGATAAGAGATTCAATCGTAGGTAAGACATTTAATCTTGGCAACAGAGTTTATACCACAGACGAAAAAGAATACAAAGAAGCACATCGTTTCGCTGATTTGACGTATAGCGGTGTGTATAACGAAGAAAATAACATAAATAAACTTAATGAGTTTAATTTAGGGTTACTGAACTTTAAACCACTTGAGCGTACATTTGGTACTATTCAAAAATTATTTGGTAGAGAGACAGACATACTTACACTACAAGAAGATAGAATATCTTATGTACTTCAAGGTAAAGAAATGATAACAGGTGCTACAGGTGGTAGTGCATTAGTTACAGTACCTGAGGTATTAGGTAAGCAAGTGGCTCGTGTAGAAGAGTATGGCATATCTAACAACCCGGAAAGTTTTGTACAATGGGGTGCAGATAAATACTTTACGGACGCTAAACGTGGTGCTGTAATACAGCTTAAAGGTAGTGCAGTTCAGAATGAAAAACTAACTGTAATATCTGAGCAGGGTATGCGTACTTGGTTTAGAGATTTATTTATAGATTCATTTGACACACAAAAGCTAGGTGGATTTGACCCGTATATGGATGAATATGTTCTTAGCTCAAATGATATATTAAAGCCTATTGATAAAGAGTGTGTTGATTGCGGAACGGTACTAAGTGGAATAGTTATAGATGAATTAAATCCATACGAGTTTTGTGTAGATGTGGGCGATTTGGTTGGTCCTTTAACAATAAGATATACAATTAGAACAGATTTAGTCGTACAGCCTGCACAATTTGACATTACATATACTTATGCAGGTGTTACTAATGTATATACAAGTGCAGACCCTCCTGTCTCAGACACTATAGTTCTTAATAAAAGTTCTGTTGCTGACCAAAAAGTTACTATATCAATAACTAATTATGGTCTTGACAAAACTTATATAGATACATTTAAAGTAGGATGTCCTGTCCCTGAGCAGATAACAATTATTCCTGTATCAATAACAAGTGATGCAAATAATGGAGAATATATACATAGCGAGTATAGTTGGACTGATGGTACATTTGTATCGCCACTACACTCAAGATTAGTTTCTTTCGAGAATGACAATACAACTGAGTTTGTAATATCTGATTATGCACAAATATCAGGACCTCAGGGAGCAGGAGTAATTCCTGCCGATGGAGCTACCGTTAGCATCATATCTAACAAAATAAATTACGACAATTTTGTATTTAACAAAAACGTAAATAATTTTAGATACTTACGAAGCAGTACGCTTTATGCAAATAATATTGCAGACATAAAATCATTACTTGCAGCATCAACTACAGCAACACCAATAGATGACAGTAACGAGCCTAATACATATTTGTCAACATTCACAATGCCATCTACAGGTAGGTACTTGTATTTAGTTTGGGATTACAGATTATCAACTGAAGATGATTTATGTTTTGGAGCAACAATAAAAGACTCTTGTTGTAATTGTTAAAAGAATTAAAATATGGCGATACATTATTTAAACGGAACAACACTATCTAACTCAACAACAGTATTTGACGATGCTGCTTTAACAATTGTTAGTGCAGATGGGTTTTATGCTGATGGAAGTGGAATAAGCAGAGAGCAAGTTAGTGGCATACTAGGACCTATTCAAAACTGTCCAACTTGCCTAACTGATTGTGGTTTAGGACCTATAACTCATAGTTCAGGTGAAGGTGTATTTCTACTTGATATAGATTTAGGAGATACAGCATCTGATGAAGGAGCAGTAATTGTTAAGTTTACACCTGCTAGTATTCCTGATGGCATTAGAGCTACATATAATGGTGTGGTATATAATAAATTTAGTCTTGATAATGCAACTGTAGGAGGTTATAAAGGAAGTACGGTAGCAAATGGATATACTTATTTAGGTTATGACTCTGCCACTTGTCTTCCTGTTGCAGGTACTACATATAGTGGACTTACAGAATATAGATATAACGGAACTAGTTTTGCTTCGACAGGGAATACTCAAGACATAACACCACAAGCGGGTGAGCTACAGCTTAATACAGTAGCTAACCCGGGGACGTTTTATATGGTAATACCTAAAGTATCTCAGTCAATAAAAGAATTAAATATTGAGATATCAGGTGTTTGCCCTACAACTGCATTCACTGTTGAAGTTGATTGCCCTGTGCTTCTAACAGGATTTAGTACATCTCTTGTCGCAGGTAGTTCTGCTGCAGCTTGTGCTCTTTCATTAGTTGGAGAGTATTACAACGCACCCGTATCAGGAACAGCAGGAAACCCTGCTATAAATGATTGGGTGTTTTCAGATGAATATGGAAGTAATGTGTTAGCTCAAGGTTTTTATAAGATAAATGCAACTGAATATATTGAGGTTGATGCAAACGGAGTAGTAATAGATAGAGCAAACTGTTAAGATATGGCAAATTATACACTAACATATGACGAAGGAGTACAGGGATTCCCATCCTTCTATAGTTATTATCCTGATTGGATGATAGGAATGAATAACTATTTCTATACATTTAAAGGGGGTAATCTTTACCGTCATAATGTGAACGAGAGTAGAAATACATTTTACTCGCAATGGTGGACTCAAATAGGGACTCCATTGGAGGCTTTTAAGCCATCAACTTTACAGAGTGTACTCAACACATCTCCGCTAGAAAATAAGCTTTTTAAAACGCTTAATTTAGAGGGAGACGATGCTTGGGCAGCTACAATAGAAACAGACATACAGGATTCAGGTTTTATAGATTCTAGTTATTTTGAGAAAAAAGAGCAGAGTTGGTTTGCTTTTGTTAGGAATGAAGGACTAGGCTCAACACCTGCTGAACTTCCTGAGTTTGCATTGCGTTCAGTAAATGGTATAGGTAATAGTACAACTGTTAGTATTGTAGGGCAGACATCAACTATAAACTTTGCTACAACAATACAGATAGGAAACATATTAAGCGTAGGAGATTACTTCTACTTTTTGTCTGCGACCAATCAACCTATATATGCAGGAAACGTAACAGCTATTAATACAGACCTTAGAAGAGGTATTAACAATGTAGTTATAGATACATCAACTGTGGGAACTACACCAATACCATCAAACGTAGAGACGTTCTTATTTATCAAGAACTCAATTGCTGAGTCTCACGGTGTATTAGGACACTATGCAGTATTTAACTTAACGTATTCGGAAAATACAAAAGTTGAGTTATTTGCTGTAGAATCAGAGGTTATGAAAAGTTTCCCTTAAATTTATTATCTTTGTGCTAAATCACAAGTAATATTATTATGCCGGTATTAGCAACAGCATTAACATTAGCAGCAGTAGGTTCTCAGTTAGCCGGTTCGGCACAATCCTTTGCACAGGCTAGAAAACAGAAAGCAAAACAAAGAGAGGCAGAAGCAACTGCCGATAAGTATATGAGAGAAGCTCGAAGAAAACTCGAGAAGAATTATATGGAGTCATTGGCTATTCAAAAAGAGCCATATGAATTAGAAAGAGAAGCTGCATTAGCAGCAGGAGCACAAGCAACAGAAGCTCTTAGAGAAAGCGATAGAGGTATGGGTAGAGTCGGTGCTATATATGGACAGCAACAACAAGCACAACGACAAATAGCAGCAGCTATGGGTCAAGAGCTGTTTAACTTAGATTACTTAACTGCACAAGAAGAGTCAAGACTTCGTGATATAGGGACTCAACTTGATTTAGGTGAAGTAACAGGTGCACAGCTTGAAGCAGCTAACGCAGAGGAAAGAAGACAGCAGCAATTACAAGCAGGTATACAGGGTATTGGAGGAGCAGCAATGACAGGATTAGATGCTTTAGCGTTATATGGTAAGCAAAAAACACCAACAGTTAGTTCTGCTGATAGTCCAAGTATGTCTGAGTTAGTTTCTCAAGCAGATTTAGGTTTAGGTCAATCGGCAAAAGGAATACAGGCAAATCCTAGCCAAGAAGCTTTGTATAACATTACTCAAACGCCTCCACCACGAATGCCATTGACCCCTCAGGAACAAATAATGTCAATACAGTCTGTAGACCAATCATTATTAAGCCCAATAGGAGGTGCTCCTACAGAATATATGCTTCCACCTACAAAGCGTTTTATTAGTTCTTTAAATCCTTTTTCTTTATTTAGAAGACAAACAACAAACTAATAATATATGGCAACTAAATTTGGATACGTAGAAAGGAACATCGAGAATGATGTTAATTGGGGTGAAGTAGGAAAAGGCTTTGCTGATATGCTCGTTGCAGAACGAGAAGAAAGACAAGCTAAGAAAGACCTTCTTGATGATGCAATGATTAAAACTCAGGATGCATTAAAAGAAGCACCCTTAGGATACAACACAGATTTTAACGACAGAATAATTGGTCTAGCAGATAATGCAAGTTCTTACTTGTTGGCTGCGAATAAAGACCTAAAGGCGGGGCGAATTACTCCTGCTGAATATATGCGTAAAGTTCAGAGAATGAACAGTAGTGCAGACCAAATATTTAACTTAAGTAACAACTATAACAAGCTATATGAAGAGCATCTAAATAGATTAGATAGCGGGGTTTCAGGTGAAGTTGAGCAGCAGATATTTGAAGATATATCTAATATGACTAACTTCAATGAGAATGATTTCTTTATTGACAGTACAGGTGCTATTGTAGCAGCTCCATTAGTTACAGATAAGAATGGTGTAACAACCATAGACCCAAGTCGGGCAAGAAGTGCACAGGCTATGTTTAACTTAGCACAGAACTTTATTGATAAGGTTGATATAAATAAAACTACAGCAACGGCTGTAGCATTTCTTGGAGAGTACATAGATACAGAGTCGGCAGCAGCTAGTAGAAAGGCAGGTGGTAAAACAGTTACTGTTAGCGACATTACTAAAAGAGATGACTACGAACAAAGTAGGGCAGCTCAAATTGATATTATACTTAGTTCAGATAACGACATAGCTTCTGTTCTAGCAGACAGTATGAAGTCGAAAGGGTATAAGGTAGTTACTGATGTAAATAAATTATCTAAAGATTCTGCCGAAAGAGAGAAGCAGGTTTATATTGATTTGTCAAACGGGAAAGAAGGTATGGCTCAATTGACTGACGGTCAAAAAAAGGCAGCTAGAAACCACGTTGGTAATTTAATTGACAGTATGATTGACAAAAAGTATGGTGTAACAACTACTCCTGTAGTTGAGGCTTCTTGGCAAGAGAAACAGTTTTGGTGGAATCGAAGTCAAGATAAGAAGAAAAATCAAACAAGTTTAAATCAATTAGCTTTACTATACGCAGGTAAAACTGAAGAAGATATTAAGGGAGCTATACAGTATTTTAAAGGATTAAGTGATGGAAAGATTCAGGATATAAAACGAACAGACACCGGTATATCTGTTATTTATAAAAACAAGGATGGTAAGTTAGTTGAAAGTAGCCCATTGACATATACAAGCGATTTCAATACTTTTGCTAAAACAGCTACAGCACTTACAGGTATAGAAGATGCTGATGAGTCATTAAAGTCTCTAGACCTAACAGGGAATTTAGACGTAGACTTTGATGGTAATTTACTAAAGACAAATTTTGAATTTGATATTAATCTACCTAGCGAAGACTTAAGACCTTCTTCTAGTAGTGACCCTAGAAGACAATTCAGAGCATACTTACAAAGAAATATACAAGAAGGAAGTACCGTGACAGATGTAAACTTAGCTTTATCTAAGGCTTCGCAAGATAAAAAAGTTATATCTTTAAGCCAAGATGGTGTACTTATGATAGGAGGTAAAGCAGCATCAGACAAAAAGTATGATTTAAAAAACGCAAAAGATATTACTTCGCTAATAAACGTAGTTAATAGTTTAGAGAATGCTGCGACTTACATAGATAAAGTTGGAGCACAATCAGAAGGAACAGGGTCTAAATATAACAAAGAATAATATTAATGAACGAAGAGGCAATATTAGACGGATTTAAATATTTTGTATCGACAGGATATAATGGGACAATTGAAGATTACAAGCAATTAATAAATTCAAACTCCGAAGCACTATCTGACACTTTTAAATATTTCGTATCGACAGGATATAATGGTGATGAAAATGATTTTTCTGTTTTGATGGGCGTAAAAAAAAAAGACGTTTCAGAGCCTGTTGGAACTACCGAGGTCACTACGGAATCTACTACAGAGGATACTTCTTCGGACTCAGTATTCTCAGATAACTTACAAGAGTTTGAGAAACAAAGAGAAGAAGAGGTAGCACAAAGAGAAGCAGGTGAATATGAATTTAAGCCTAAATCCCAATATGTTTCTGAAGATAAATTTGGAATTTATGATATTGAGCCATTAAAAGCACCTTCAATAGACGAATCTCCTGAAATTGTTGCAGAAAAAATAAACACATACAATGAAGCTCGCAGCAAAAAATTAGAAGAGATAAGGCAAAATGCAATAGAGAAGGGCATAATTGAACCTATCGAAAAAGAAATTTCTTCTGAATCAATATTTGATTATAATCTACAAGAATCTGAAAAACAAAAACAACAAGAAGCTGCTCGAATGAAAGAGGGTGATTATGATTTTAAGCCCGGTGAAATCACAGATAATTTATTTGGCTCAAATGAAGCATATAATCAGCAAATAAAAGAGCTATATGAAAAAATACCTAATTTAGAACAAAAAATACAAGAGGAAGTTAATGAAGAGCAATCTTTACTTTCTATAAAGGAAGACGAAGAGGCTTCAATTCGTATGTCTGAATTTGAATTAATTAACGAGTATGATAAACTATCTAATGAAATAAAAGAAAAAATAGAACCTGCATTAAAAAAAGAAAACGGAGAAATAGTAGGAATAGATTATTCGCTATTAAGTAAAGATGTTATAAATGAATTAATTGAAGAAACAAAAAAAACTACGAAAACGAAAGGTCTTGAAGAAGTTGGTGGAGATTTAGCTTTACTTGAAAAAAGAAAAGAGCAACAAGATTTAATAAAAAATATTTTAGAAAATTATTCTATATCTGAGGGAATAAAGTATAAGCAAAAAGCAAAGAAAGCAGGGGAATTACAGAAAGAAATACAAAACGAATATAATAAAATATTAGACTTAGAGATAGAAGGTTTTTTTAATTTAGCAGATAAATTAAAAGTTAACCTTTCTGATAAAGCAAATGAATACAATGAAATAGCAAAAGGATTAACAGATAAATCTATAATTTTAAATGCTGCTCAGATAGCAGCCGATAATGAAGAACTTACTACGGTTGAGTCAATTTCTTATTCAGCCCTAGAAAGTTTTGGAACAAATGTTGTAAAACTAGCACCTAGCTTAGTTGCCACGGGAGCAAAACTTGTAAGTTTTATTCCGGGAGTAGATTCCGAAAGAACTGAAAAAATAATGATGAACTTCAATAAAGAGGCTTCAGAGTTTATAAAAGAATCAATCCCTACTGATTATGATGATGTTAAAGCAAACTTTGTTGGAGATGTAGTGGGACAGATTGGTTTTGTTACAGGTGGATTTGCTCTTGGAGGAACGCCTCTTGCAATGTCAGCAGCTTATTCTATGTCAATGAGTGAGATGTATGAAGAGGCTATTGCCAATGGTCTAGAACATAAAGATGCTATGAATCTTTCTATAGCGTATGGTGGTATATCAGCTCCACTAGAGATGATACCTTTGAAGGGAGTTTTTGGTAGATTAGGAGGTAAATCAGTTAGAAAAAAAATACTTAACGAAATATTAGAAAAGGGAGCTAAAGGTTTTACAAAAGAGTTTGCTGAAAATACAGTTAAATTATCATTAGCACCTATTATCAAGGAAACATTAAAAGAAGCAGCAGAGGAGGGTCTCCAAGAGGGAACTCAGTATCTATTAAGTAAAGGATTGGCAGAAACTTACAATGCTTTAAAAGATGAAGATAAAGCAGAATTTATAAAAGCTCAATTAGGCTCGAAACAATTTTTTAAAGAGCTTGGTCAAAATATTATATTAGGTGCAGTCGGTGGCGCTATAGGTGGTGTTTCTTTAAATGTATTAGGAGGTAATGTTTTTGTTGGTAAAAATTACAAGGCTATGGAGGAGATGTTTACTGACCCAAAACAAATGGCTAAAATTACAAACCAATTAAATGCATATAGAAAAAACGGAACAATAAAAACAGATGAAGAGCTTCAGTTAGTAAAAGAGCAAGTAGGTATTGTTCAGTCAGCAGCAGCAGAAGTAATGAACGCAACTAAGGGAAAAGAATTTAGTTCTGTTACAAAAAAGAAATTATTTGAATTAACGGCAGAAAGACTTTCAGTTCAAAAAGAAATTGATGGAGTAGCTACCCCTTCATTAGTTGCTGATAAAAAGCAAAGAATAGCTGATATAGATAAAAATATAGAAGATATAGTTTCAGGCAAGATAACAGATAAAGATATTATAGCAGAGCAAGAAAAACCAACAGAAGAAGAAGTATCAGATGATTTTGTTGTTAGTGAAGAAGAATATAAAAACTTTGTTGACAATGGAGAAGTTACTGAAGAAACAATTAACAATATTGCAGACATTGTTCAGGAAGGTAAAAAAATTTCCGATGAAAAAACTTTAGCTATTTACACAGATAAGGTTTCTGAAATAAATAAAATACTATCTGAAAGGAAAACTGCCGAAGAAGCTGCACCTGAAGTAGAGGTTAAAGAGAAAGTTACTGAAGAAGCTGCACCTGAAGTAAAGGTTGAGCTTGAGCAAGCTAAGACTCCGGGAGAGCAAATAACAACTACTGAAGAGCAAACCTTATTTAAAGGTATGCAGGCTAAAACTAAGGATGGTAAGCCTTTCTCAGTACACAAAGTAAAGAAAGGTAGTTTTGCTGCTATTGATGAAAAATTAGCTAGTGATTACAAAGGAGATAAGCCACTAAAGAAATTTACAGTTCCTCCCGGAACTACGATTGACGTAGTAAAAGTAGAAGACACAAACCAACCTGTAAGTGAAGTAAGAAAGCAAGAGGAGAAACTAATTGACGATTCAGATGCTCAGGTTGTAAAATTAATTACTCGTGATGCAAGAGGTACAGTTGAAGAGCAATACATTATAAAGGATGATAGTATACTAGAAACAGCAGAGGATGTTGTTGAGGAAGCTGCTACTGAAGTGGTTGAAGATTCTAAGATAAAAGAAGCTAAAAGCAAGTTGCCTCAAGCTAAAAGGAATATAAAGAAAAAAATTGGTGCAGCAGTTGATGTAGGACCTTTGCTAGATAAATTATTTGCTGTTAATCCAAATATAGTACCTAAGTCAGTTTTTAATGAATACCTTGAGGTGTTAGATGTGTTCTCTAAAAAAGGTGAACTCAGCCCACCTGAAGTTCAAGAAGTAATAAAGAAGACAGAAAATTTATTAAATGAGATAGGTGAACAGTCAATCAAAGAACCTAAAAAACAAAAAGGTACAAAGAAAGAATCTAAAGAAGAGAAAAATCAATTAATAAACGATGCAAAAAAATCTGCATCTGCAAAGAACCCTAAGTTCGCACTTGAAGAAGAAACTGCTCTTGCTAAAGAATTAAAGAAATTTGTAAAAAGCAAAGCAATAGATAAACTTTCTGTTAATGAGTTAAAGACACTTAATCAAGTTTTAAATAACTTAAACAATGGTTGGGTAAACAATACAACTCAGTTTTATACAAATAAATTAAAGTCAATAGAAAATGCAGTAAAATCTAAGAGGGGTATGATTAAGGGTAAGTTAGGTAGCTTTACAGAACAATACTCTAAGTTTAAAAGTTTTTTATCTCTTAGTGGAAAAGGAAACGTTCAAAAAGCATTGGAATCTATACCTAAGTATTATATAGACCAAGCATTAAGTGTTTCTCATTCTACAGATTTATTTGATTCTATATTAAGAGGATTGGCTGAGGCTGAACAGTTATATACATTTCAATTAAGAGAATTAAACGAAAGACTTACTAAAATTGAAAACGAGGTTTTAAAATCTCTTAAAGACCCCAATAAAGCAATAATTTCTTCAGCAAAGCAAATGGTTTATCTTCTTAATTTAGAATATAAATCAAACCAAGGGAATATTCAAGTTAATCCTGTTATAGATTTTATTAACGAAACCATTAGTAAAGAAGACATAGATGTTTCAGACAGGAAGATTCTTCAAGATATTAAAGAAAAGTTTTTTGATGGAAATAATTTAAAAGAAAAAGAATTATTTGATTCATTTAATGAGGCAGAAAAAAATTCAATAAAAGAAGTTCAAAAAATAAATGAAGAATTATCAAGCCTAGCTCTATTTACAGCAGGAGTTATTAGAGGTGATAGAATATCCTTATTGAATAATTATGTACATCACGTTGTAATTGATGATAAATTTGATGGCTCTAAGGTTATGAATGTTGAAAGTCAAGTTAAAGATATGATGGACAGTAGGAAGCCTGATACAAAAGCAAAGCCATTAATTGAAAGAACGGGAACAGTAACTGCTTTAAATTTTGATATATATAACTCAGTATCTAGAGGAGCTAAATACACATATATTGATTATCATTTAACTAATCCAATATTAGTTGCTAGAGAAACCTTACAAAGAACAAAGCAGGAGCTACAAGATGAAGGAAAGTATATTGATAATGAAAACATTTTTAAAGGCATAAACGGTCTATTAGAAAAAGACATAGAGATAACATTAGTTAATAATATTGCATCATCAACTAGAGTAGAAAGAATTGCTTCTGAATTAGCTAAATTTGGTTATCAAAAAATATTAGTAAATACAGGAAGGCTTATTAGAGAACTTTCAAGTAATATGGCTTTTATAATACTTAGAGGTCAGTTATCATTTATAGAAGGTACTAAGTACATTAGTGTTATGCAATCTGATTTAGGACCTGAAGTTATGGAAGCTGTTAAGTCTCTGCAACTAAACAGGACTTATCAAACTGCTGATATGAATAGTAGATTTGTTGAGAAATACGAAAATGACCTTTCAGGAATAAGAGGCAAAAAAACTAGAGGGGCTATTAGAAATAAAGCAGCTCAAATACATACGGCTAGCACTAAAAAAATAAAAAATAAATTCGATAAGTTTGCAGGTGCTGCACTATCAACACCTGATAAGATTATGAACAGACCATTATGGTTTGGTTCATTTGCACTTGAATTTAAAAAACAATCAGGCGTTGAAGTTAACTTTGAGAAAATAGCAGCAAAAGATAAAGATTATTTTGAAAAATACGAAGAGGCTATAGAAAAAGCAAAAAGAAAAGCAGATGATACTAGTATTGAGGCTGCTGCATCTGAAGGATTATTTACAGGAATATCTAAAGGCAAGGATTGGAAGACAGAAAAGGACACATTTACATCATTTGCAAAATTTGCATTTTCTAATTTTAATGGTTTTATGAATAGGTTTCTTGTGTATGAATATACAGCTTTTGCAAAAGGTTGGGATGCTGCAAGAGGAAATGGAACTTTAACTGAGAGGGAAGGTGTTGCTTTAATGGCAGCAGTATCTACAAGAATGTATCTGTATTCACTAATAGCAAGTACAACAACAACAGGAGTAGTTGGAATACTATCTGAGATATTAGGAATGTCTGAAGAAGAAGAAGAAGACGATGAGAAGTTATCAACTAAAGCTCTTAGGGCAGGTGCTCAAACTATTGTAAACTTAGGTCAAAGAAATTTCGGTAATGCCACAAGAGCTATAATAAATTGGGGAGTTGAATATGCTAATGAAAATTATCTTGATGTATTAAGAGATGGTGAATTTGATAAGTTTAAAAACTCTATAGTATATAAGGTTCAACCTTATAAAGATAGTTGGGTAGTTCCTTTTGCAGGACCATATTCTCCTATAATAAAAACAGCTATTTTGGCTAACGATATATACGATAGAGGTGATTTAACAGATAAAGGAGCAATAGAAAGAAGACAAAAGGAATTGTTTATAAGACTACCTCTTGAGGTCCTTGGTTCTATAGGATATCTTCCTGCATCTAATGAAATTATAAAAGAAGTTAATAAAGATATTTACAAAGACCTCAATAAAGCGTCTAAAGGTAAGTATGTAACACCAACAAAAATGTCTGACAAAATTTTAAAACAAATTTCACCTGAACTTTACAATGAAATGAAAAGTCAAGAAAAGTCTTTAAATAAAGATAAATAATTATGCCATTTAAAAGCGAAGCACAGAGACGATATATGCACAAGAACCTCCCTGAGATTGCAGCAAAGTGGGAAAAGGAGTACGACTCGAAGAATCTACCTGCAAGGGTTAAGCCTAAGAAGATGAAGAACATCTTCAAGCCTAAGAAGATTACAAGATTAACTTCAAGACGAACAAAACTATAGCTAAATTAATTAGTGTAGCTATTATAAATTCTTCATAGTTTGGTCCTTTGCTCATATGTTGTGGTCTAATCTTATAAATATTGGTGAACTCTCTCCTACATACGCACCGTGTATGTTGAAGTAAAAATAATCTATAGCATCCTCATACTCCATATCTTGTGCAATAATGTCTATACACTTATCTATATCATAAGCTGCTACTAGATTGCCTCTGAAGTCACAATAACCCATTAGAGCAGCTCCAAATCCTGTAACTATCATCGCATCAGAATCTCTGAGTACTTCTAGTGTTCTTAGTTTATCATCGTATGTTGCCATTTAAAATTTTAATTTTTTAATATTCCACTTAATGCCTATATTATTTAAGGCATCTATTAATGTTGATTTTTTATCAATCCACTTTTTATTATAATAACAGCTTTCAACCATACATATATCTAAAGGTATGTCTGATGAGTCTTTTTTATAACTATGAACTACTTTCAAAACTATAGACTTATCTGTTCTCCAAGAATCACAAATCCTTTCTAATAAAAGTCTTTGACCTATAGGTATGTCGTTATTTTCTCTCTTTACTTCTATAAGTATTAAAGCCTCATTGTCAAACTCTAGAACTGCATCTATATCTGATGGATGTATTTTACCATTTTGAACACCTGTAAAATCTATAGCTTGTTTTACTTGATTACTGTTTCTTATTAAACTCATAACTCCATCATACAATTTATTGCTGTATGTCCACCGAATACCACACCACATCCTATCGCTTGCTTCTTGAAGTTCTTAGCATACGCTGCTGCGTATGACTTGCCATCAACACCACATCCTACCTGCATTCCGAATATCTTGAAGTTCTTACCTACATTCCATTCAGTATATGCTTGCGTATGGATATGACCCTGTACGGTTGACATCATATCATTCTTAGATTTAGTCCGGGCTGTTCCTCCCTCTCCGTGAACGTATTGTACACCATCGTAGACTACTTGCTCAACCCAATTCCAATTAGTTCCAAGGACTTCGTTGTAATCTTTAATCCAACGTGAAGGAATCTGAGAATCAAATGCCTTACGCATTATTATCCTATCGTGGTTTCCAATACACACATCTGCTTTCGGAAACTCATTACGCCACTTAGCAATCTCTTCAATCGCATAATCAAGCTCATCGCCACCACCCATACCATCCGGGTCGGTCGTATGGAAGGATGAGTAGTGGTTGTCGATGATGTCACCAATAAATATTACTTGATTGCAATTATACTTGGCATATGTTTCCTTACAGAACTCAAAGTACCCGTCAAGGGTAAATGGTGCGTGAAGGTCACCTATAACAAGTATACGTTTTTCGTTTTTAGTTAGGTTTAGATAGGCATCTTTCTTGTTGCCTTTTAGTCTTGGTCTAAAATCTTTATAATTCATCGGTAATTGATAATTGAATTTCTCTTAACTCCTCGATTAACTCGACAAGCACCGCACTCAATTCATCAAACTCTCTGTCGATTAGAAGCTCATAAACGTCATCTACATAGTCGTGAATAACTCCCATCTTGTAATTGATGTGAGACAATCTCTCTTTTTCGTATGCAGATAGTTTCATCCCTGAGGTTTCAAATCTAAATAATATATTTTAATTATACTAATTTTTTTTTACAATTTTGATAAAATATAAGATTCTAATCTCTTGTATTCCTCTCTAAATTGCTTATCTGTTTCTATTAAATCTCCTGCTGTTCTTATACCGTGTATAATTGTAGAGTGGTCTCGATTACCTAGATACTTACCTATTTCTTTTAATGTTACGTTTGGCATATTAAACTTTGTTATATAGCAAAACATTTGTCTAGGCACTACAAGTTCTCTTTTTCTTGATGTAGATTTTATTTTGTCTATAGGCTGAGAGTAAAAGCTAGATAATATATTAAGAAGTTTATCAAACTTTATTCTGCCTTTCATACTTCCTATTTTTTGCCACCCAACAACACTATCTACACCTAGAGATGAATATAAGGATGGCGGGTTTTCTTTTAGTATATACTTATATTTTTTAATTACTCCAAAGTCCACGCCAATACTTTTCTCTATTTCAATCTTTTCAACTTGACCCCACTCAACGAGATGTTCTAGTTTTTCTCTTACATTTTTTATTTTTTCGGCATCTTTCCAATGCTTTTTACAAAGAGACGATATAATTCCGGGATGACTGTACCCTTTTTTTAAAACATTTCTGATACGCAAATAATCTTTGTATTCCGTATCTACATCTTTTACTAATTCCATTTGTTTGTTTAATTTATTTAATTTAATTTCGTACTATTCTTTGGAAGGAATGTTTTCATAACTTACTTATTAAAAGCCCTCAATGAGGGCTTTTTTTATGCCTCACGTTTTGCCTTGCATTCTTTACACAAAACCTCTGTGCTGTGTGTAGAGTCTAACACAAGGTCTCCTGACCTTAAGCAATCTACACAAAAGTTCTGACCATACTCCCAAAATTGTTTGTTAAGTGGATGGTGGTTGTCTGTTTGATTATTCATATTATTATTTAATTATTCACCTCTATATACCTCGGTTTTAAATCCGAAGATACTAAGTTCTTTAAGTCTATACTCTTGTAATTTTGACAGCTTACCTGTCTTGGTTTTGATTTCGCTAAAGATGACAGCAGCGTCAGGGGGTATTGCTAATACATCGGGGATTCCATTTTTATTCGTCTTAACTAACTTAAGAACGTAATATCCTTGCTCTTCTAATTCTTTTATCCTCTTCTTCTGTATCTGCTGTTCTGTCATTTCTTTGTCGACTTACCGTTCTGACCGTTTCTAGCACGGTTACGGCTTCGTCTTTCTTTAACTAAGCGTCCACTCTTCGTGTGACTCATATCCATACCGTCACCATTGCCATATGTCCCTGCTTTTTTATTAGCAGCATTTAGCTTAGCACGATACTTCTTGCGTCTCTTAGTGGCATTATACTTCTTATCATATGCTCTTTTACGTTTGATTTGTTCATCAGACATATTTTTTTTATCATATGATGGATGCTTGCCGGCACGAGAGTTTCTTTTGCTTTTCATTACTACAAAGTTAACATATTTCTGAATTCTTTATTGTCTCCGTCAAATAAATGCATATTCTCTAATGCTTTTTGATACATATTAAGCCCATCCTGCTTGTATATGAAACTTCCTAAGTGAACTATTTTGTCTCCTATCTTAATCTGAGCCCGCCATTTATTATCTCGTTTTAACCAATGCACACCGCAGTCTGTTTTGCCACGTGAAGAGTTCTCACGATTAGATATGATTTGCAAATTAAATACGTGATTGTTTAAACGATTGTTGTCTATATGGTCCACCACAGAATTCATCCCGTCAGGCTCGTGCTCTAGGAATGCCATAGCGACTGCAACGTGTACTCCATATGTTTTCTTTTTGCCGTCTTTATGTAAACCGACTATTAGATAGCCGTGGTTATTAAAACTAGGCTTTCTTATTCTTTCTTTCCCGTACTTCAGGCTCTTTACAGTCCCGTAGTTGCTTACCTGATAGACTCCATCGTAACCGGGGATATCTTTAAATATTTCTTCTTTTTCTATTATTTTGTACATAATTTTATAAACTTAATAAATCTTTTTTTTAAATCCGTTTGTATTTCCCATTTGATTTATTGACTTAATACCTAACTCCTTGTTTAACTTTCTATTTTCTTTTGTATCAATATTTGTAGGATATACTATATATCTTCTATCTAAATTTGATTTTTTTATCTCTTCATCTAAATGTTTAGATATATCTTGTAGTGCAATTATTTTTACCCATTTCATATTATAAATTTAATAAATCTTTTTTGAAATGTTTTACTGTGTAATCTTTTTTATTAGAAACAGCTTTGTATATCTTATCTTCAATGCCTTTCTCAGCGAATACCCAATACACATCACTTTCTAATCTATCTTTAGTTGTCATTCTGTCTCTGCTCTGCCAATAGCTTGTCGCACTATAATCAATATTGTAGTACACCAATGCCTCAGCTTTGCGGAGACTAATACCTTCTCTACCTGATTGAATCTGTAGGGCTATGGTTTTAGACGTTGTATTGAACTCATCTAGCTCTGTGCATAGATTATCACCATAAACCTTTTTAAGTGCGTTAAACTCCTCTTTAAACTTGTAGAAGATACCAATCTTACTATCTCCAAAGTTCTCGTGTATGAACTCTGCTTTACTTAAATCAAGTATCGTTGAGTTGCCTGATTCAAACTTAACCGTGCCTGAGTATATCTGATGCAGCTTAGTCATTAGCTTTACACTAGTGTCTCCAAGTATTACTTCGTCCTTACCCTCAACCACTAAATCCTTCTTCAGTTTCTTAGCTATGTTATATGTCATATCAGACATCTTTACATACAGCTTATGTTCCCGGGTATCAACCTTGAAACCTGCCTCCTTCTGAGAGTAACTAATTGTGTATGCCTTCATTACATTAATGATGCTCTGATTACCATTAGAATAATCTCTGATTGTTAGTCCATTGATTTTCTTTTCAGTAACCTTGACATAGTCATCACAGAACCTATAGAAGTTCTTATACTGCTTGAATGGATTATTTGGTATACCATATACCTGATGATACATCTGACTGAATGATTCAGGTGTCGGTGTTCCTGACATCAGTATAACATAAGGATTATTCTTAGCTATCAGCTCACGCACCTGCTTGGCACGTTTACTTGGCTTAGGGAACGCACCCATACTATGTGCCTCATCACACACAATAAAATCCCACATATCTTGTGGTAGCTTGTGTATACTCTCGTAGTTCGTAACTACTAGGTTGTAATTAGGATTAAGCATTGCGTAATCAGACTCGATAGTGCTAATTGCCTTCTTCTTAGTTAAGAACAAGACATTCCCTACACGCATCTCATCAGCAATACCAAGACTCGTTAAGGTCTTGCCTGTGCGAACCTCCATAGCTAAATATAAAAAACGCTTATACTTCAGTACATCCACCCCCTGAGAGATGATAGTTCTCTGATAATCTCTGAATTTAAAACTTGATTCAGTCATATCCTTGTTTAACTTTATTTCAATTAACTTAAACAAAGGTCTCTGTGAATGTACAATCTTATGTCTATTCATTAGTCTAGCAAACAAAGAATCCGTATCCTCCGAATCTCCGTAGACTTCAGAGGATATGGTCTTTCTTCCTTTCTGTGCTGTTACTTTATATAGTCCTTTCATAACTTAATCATATACCATTTACCCAATGCATCTTTACCTTGCCTAACATCATTTCCTGTCGAATATTTTGCGTATGCTCTTACATATTGATTGAACTTTGTTCTACTTAGCTTTATACTGCCTGTCTTACCATAGTCCGGGTAGTCATCACAAAATTCAATATACAATCTGTTAAGATGTATTTTTTCTTCAACAGGTAATAAGTGATTCTTTTCTCCTGACTTCACTCCACACCACTCTACAAAGTCTTCTGATGTTTCCAATATAAAGGCTTTATACTTTCCATTAACAAGCTCACTCTCAATCAGACCTGTTCTCATATAACTGCTCAGGCAGTTAACCATATAGCTATCAAATAAGCACCACTCATCTGAATCCCAATCATTAAATAGATGTCTCTTAAACTCATCAAATGGTGTATACTGCTTACTATAGTGTGGATGTAATTCAATCTCAAACTTACGTCTTGCAAATGAATTACCTGTTCCTCGTATCGCATAGTTGGTTGTGATTGCTACCTTCGGTGAACGAGTGTATGGTATCTTGATTGCATCCTTGTTTTTCTTCTCCAATGTTAAACCCTCAGTAATTACACTAAATAATCTTTCAAAATCAAAGTTACGTTTCACATCATCAAAGCATAGCAGTTGCGTATCAACTGATACGGTCTGATATGGGAACGACTTCTCAAAGTTGAATGCCTTACCATCAATCACTACTAGCTTTTTCATATGGGCTAATGCATTAATAAATATTCCTTTACCCGTACCACCTTCAGGATTCTCACTAGCAACCTCATCGTTTAATATGATTGCCGGGCAAGAGGATAGATTTTTATATCCGTGTAGCATAAAACCAATTGTTGATTCTACGGTATCAATCCTATCTTGACTGCCACCACATATCCTTGATATAAATGTTTTATAATCACAATCGTAATTACGACACATTCTAAATGTCCTGTCTATTACGTGGTCCTTCCAAACGTATCCATCTAAATCAACATACTTAATTATATCAATATCATTTGTGGTAACTTTTACTGCACAATTATTGTAGTAAAGGAATGATGTATCTTTTGTATCTCTAACAAAATGAATATCAATAGTCGATAGTAACGTAAGAAAGTCTTCCTTAAATAAACTTGTTCTATCTGCATAGTAATTATAAACCGACATATCGTCAAGCTCTATAAGATAATTCAATATAAAGTCTTTTATCTCCTTGTCTGATGTGTGGTCTACTAAATTCTCAATAACTCTTACAAATACAAAGTTAGTTGTTCCCTCAGGTGAATACTTATAGAATCCATTATCCTCAAGAAACTGCTTAAACAATACAGGTATGTTTCTAACTACACCCTTCTCACTCTTAGACCAAAATTTTACATTTGGACCTTCATTGTCTACACGCTCAATAACTGACTCAATATCACATTCAGGATATGATTTATTATTACTATCTAACTCTTCAATGATTTCTTTTTTACTCGCTCCATTCTTAACCTTCATCCTTACAATGTTAATTGCAGACTCATCCTCATAGAACTTTGTTCTAAACTTATTGGTATTGCTATATGCACCATCAATGGTAGTTTGTATCTCTTTTAGAGTAAAGTCTTCCTGTTCATATCTGTTTAGTACATATGAAGCTAAAGACTTGTTAATACCATACTCATTGAATGCCATTGCTAATGTGTATGCATTTTGGTTTCGCATACCCTCGTGCATTGGAAACTTTTTCTCCCACCACTTAACAAGTATTTCTACAATCTTATTCTCATCTGTTATTGGTAGTGTAGCTATGTTAGATAATATATCAACCTCAACATAATCCTTCTCCTTTACCTTGTCGTACACCTCAGAATCTTCATTGATATGAATTAGGTTATCCCAAGACTCATAACAAACTCTGCTAATATTCTTTGATGTCTTATCAAAGTATGTTGAATCGAAATACTCTTCAAGTGAATTGAAGTAGCTAATGTGGTTATCTATATCAGCAGGTATCTTAACTAATACCTTAAGACCATTTCCTGATGGAGATACAAATACAGAGTATACATACTTGTCTTTTGCAATCTTATCTTTATGCTCCTTCATTATGGTCTTCTTCTCATAATCATCAAAGTCTAAGCATATGATACCACTATGTTCTAATATCGACTTATCGTTTCTTTTATTAAATGTACCACTAAAGCATATAGCAGGTAACTGTTGCTTTAGTTCGGCTCTTTTGTTCTTATCCTTCTCAGACCTTATAGACTTTACGAGTTCCTTACTCTTACCGTTCTTGATTCTATCAAGTATAACACCAATAGGTAAATGAAATGGTGTCTGTGTTTCTTTAATGTTTTTAAATATAGTGACGTTGTGTGACATAAAAGTGACTGTTTTGTGACGTTTAAATTGTTAATTATCAATGACTTTGACCGTTTGACCGTTTTATACCATTAATTTTTAGAATAAAAAAATAATATATATATAGTAGTAGTAGTAGTAGTATAGGGAAAAAAATGGTCATTTTAAGGTGCAAATAAAAGGGAGTCTTTATAACTCCCTTATTATCTGCGATTTAGCTTTAGTTAAAATGGTAATCCCTCTGACTTTTCAGTGACTATTTCGGTCACATCTTTCTTTGGTTTAGGTTGCCAAGTATCAAGTTGGCAGTAATATTTACCACCTTTACTCTGCTTGATGTCTAGGTTTACCCATCCATTTTTTTGGTTAGCTTGTAGAAATGCAATTGCCTCTTCTACTTTGATTGACTGCGACCCTACTACAAATTCAGGTGCGTTCTCTTTTCTCTTGAAGATGAATCCATCTGCAAAAATTGTCTCGTTTGACATAATAATTATATATAAAATTTATCCCAATTAATTTAGGTGTGGTACGATTGGGAAGTACGAACCCACCTTATCATAATTAAATTAACTCCTCCTCTATATAGTAGTCGTTAATATTTTCACTTGCATTGTCTGCAAAAAACTTTCTGTATATATCTATGGCTTGAATCACCTTCTCTTCTCCACGTTTAAGAAAATCTTCAGTAGGTCTGTATATACCTAACCTACCTGTACCTTTCTCTATTGCGTAGAATACTAATGGCTTACCAAATAATGATTGGTATATGTACGCTTGGCTATCGTAGTTATACTTCCTTGCACTCCACTTGAAGTCATCTATATTAGATGTGGTCTTCAAATCAATGAGCATATCAGGATGTACAATATCTGCCTTACCTTTCCACATCTCTCCCTTGATATCTCCAACAGCAGGTACTTCGTACTCGTTGTCCTCGTTTCTGATATCATCAAAGAATGTATAGTTGCTCAGCATCTTTGTAACTAATCTTTGTATCTCTTCGACCTCACTCTCAAGTAGTGCATATGGCAGGTCATTATCTTCGCAATACTGCTTATACACCTTTGTTGTGCGTGTACTTGAAGTCACATACTTTACCTGCTCTGCTTTACTTGGCTCAAGTATTAACTGATGAAAGTATCTACCTTTAGCAAAGTTCTGATTGTCGGGTATGCTGACACCATACCTACTCGGGTCTTTTAGTAGCGTACCTATATCTGAATTAGATAGGTACTGCTTACCGAAGTCACCATAGTAGTTGGTGTCATCCCTTAGCATTTCAATAACATCCATTACTTAAGTAGCTTTTGAAGTTCTTTCTTGGTAGTTGCATTGATGGTATACTTTTTAGATAGATTGACAACAATCTCATCTATATTTAAGCTACCTTTATTCTGCAATACATATCGCTTAACCTTATCCCAATTAGCATCATCAACCTTCAGACCTAACTTCTTTACAGGCTCTGCTTTAGTTACCATCTCGGGGACATCCTCGCCCTTCCAAAGCGACAGACCTAATCCGTGCATTGCAATAGCTTTAGTTGTTGAACGCTGAATAGTTTTGTTTACATCCATTGATGTAACATCATCTACTGATATGGCTTTGTTTCTAAAATCCATAACAGGTAGATAGTCGATGTGTTCTACATCTTCAATCAAGACACCAACCTTCACCCAACAGCTCTTGCCATCAGAGAAGTAGTTCCATCCCGTTGCCGGGTCTTCGTATACGATACGTTGTGCTGATGGATATTGTTGCTTAAGCATATGCCACGCATTTGCCCACGATAGGTAATCCATTCTACCTTTTCTTTCTACCTTGTCCTTAACGCTTATAGCTGACAAGACTTCATAACTCGGTTTGCTCATTTAATTTGTTTTTTAATTTATTGTACTCTGATAGAAAGGATTCTCTCCTCTCCTTTAATTGTTTAATTGTTTTCTCACTACCCTTACCATTGACCTCATCTCTGATTGACTTCTCAACCTTATCAAGTTTTGAACGATAGTTCGACAAAGTTACTACATAAACTCCGTATCTCCAACCATTTTCTTTGAAGGCATTGAACTCGATATCTGTTAGTCTCTGATAGTATCGCTTACTTGTATTAAGTAAGTCAACCTCGTGAGTATAGTCATCCTTAATTATCTTCACGTCCAATAGACTAACTGATTGGTATCCGTTCTCTAT